>OGFM01000112.1_pt1 | contig 75560 bp, 59 predicted proteins | sample 1570871 | NCBI WGS metagenome assembly OGFM01 (sample SAMEA2581957, study PRJEB24529) | metagenome | biome: Human gut stool | place: China | collected 2011
GTCTGCGGGTCGTTCTCCCTGTTCGGATTGCGCCCCGAACGGAATCTCCCCGAATTCGACTTTCACGGGCTTGCCGCCGAAAATTCCTTCGAGCTGTTTCTTCAACTCTTCGAGCGGATTTTCGGGCTTCGGTTTTTCGTCGGGGTTGTTTTCGGGCTTGTCGGTGTTCATGTGAATGTTATCGGCTACTTTTTGAGCGCGTCGGAAATTTTGCGCGCGAGTTCGAGGAAAATCTTGCGCGACGCCTCCGACGGATTTCCGCTTTGCAGGCTTTTGTCTATCGGTATCCTCGCCACGACTTCCGTTCCGAGCTTCCGCGCGGCCTCGTCGGCGAATCCCTCTCCGAAAACGTATTCCTTCGAGCCGTCGGGCATTTGGAAATACGCCATGTTTTCGAGCACTCCCAAAATCCTCACGCCGCTTTTTTCGAAGACCATTGCGCCCCTTGCGGCGGTTGTCGCGGCGAGCTTGTTTGAGGTGCTTACAATCAGCGCGCCGTCGAGCGGAATGATTTGCACAACGCTCAGCACGGCGTCGCCCGTGCCGGGGGGTAGGTCTATTACCATTGCGTCAAGCTCTCCCCATTCGGACTGTTCGGCGAACTGCTTGATTGCGCTTGTGACCATCGGCCCGCGCCAGATTAGCGGCTGGTCGTCGTCAACAAGCATGCCCATCGACATCACCTTGATTCCGTCGATTGTCGGCGGCACGATTTTCTCGTCGGGGGTGACCGACGGGAAGACTTTTTCGCCCATCAGAATCGCCGCGCTCGGCCCGTGAATGTCGCAATCCATCAGCCCGACCCGCGCTTCGCCGCCTTTCGAAAAGATTTCCGCCAGCGCCTTTGCGAGGTTCACCGCGACCGTGCTCTTGCCGACGCCGCCCTTGCCCGACGCCACCGCGATTTTCATTTTGACGCCCGCGAGCGTTTCGTTTTTAGGCGCGGGAGCCTGCGCCTTTGCGGGGTCTTCCGCAAGTAGAACCACGTCGAACTTCGCGTTCGGGTATGCGGCTTCGAGAACTTTCGTCGCCTCCAAGACGACCTTTTTCGCCGCCTCCTTTTCGCCGCCCGTGAATATGCGCACTTCCGCGCGCGAGCCGTCGGTCTTGACGTATTTTACCATTCCGAACGACACTATGTCCTTCGAGTAGGGCGGGTATTTTACCGCTTTGAGCGTGTTTAAAATTTCCTCTTTTGTCATAATTTACTTGGATAATGCGAATTTTACGAGGGCTTCCGTGTCGGCGTCCGCGCCCAGTTTTTGCACCGCCGCTCGGACGCATTTGTCGGCGTCGGAAACTTTCAGCCCCAGAGCCGCCAGAGCCGCGACAGCGTCGGAGACGTTCGAATTTTCCGCGCCGCCCGCCGCCGCGTTTGCAGACCCCGAAACGCCCGCGAGAGTTCCCTTCAATTCTAGCACAAGCCGCTCCGCCGTCTTTTTGCCTATTCCGGGGCATTTCGAGAGCGTGGCGACGTCGCCCGATTTTATCGAATCGCGCAGTGTTGCGACCGACATTCTGCTCATCATGTTCAGCGCGGTTTTCGGCCCGATTCCGGAGACTTTTTCGACTATCGTTTTGAAGAAATCCCTGTCGGACGCCGACGCGAACCCGTAGAGCGACTGCGAGTCCTCGCGGTAGACCGCCACCGTGTACAGCATGACTTCACTTCCCGTTTTCGGAAGTAATTCCGTAGTTGTAAGCGGAATGTTCACTTCGTAGAAAATTCCGCCCGTTTCAACGACCGCCTCGAACAGGGACGACGAAACCAGTTTGCCTTTTATCCCGACTATCATAAAAAACTCCGTTTGCCGCGCAATTGTTGGCGGCGGTTTTTTGCGCGGGCGCGTTTTGCCCGCAAGCATAAAAAAGTCCGCGCTTTTCGGCGCGGACGCTGTGCGTTATTTCAAATTCAGAACGTCGTCCATGCCGTAGAGTCCCGCGGGCTTGCCTTTCAGCCACTGCGCCGCGCGAACCGCGCCCTTCGAGAACACCGCCCTGTCGGCGGCCTTGTGGACAAGCTCCAAGCGTTCGCCGTCGGCGGCGAAAATCACGGTGTGGTCTCCGACGACGCTTCCGCCGCGGAGCGCGTGCACGCCTATTTCGCCCGCCTTGCGCTCGCCGACCATTCCCTTGCGCCCGTAGCAAACCGAGTCTTCGCCGACTCCGCGCTCCTTGCAGACAATCTCTTTGAGCTTTTCCGCCGTGCCGCTGGGCGCGTCCTTTTTGTGCTTGTGGTGCATTTCCACGATTTCCACGTCGTAGGAGTCGTCGAGAATTTTTGCGGCGATTTTCGTCAAATAGTTCAGAAGGTTCACGCCCAGCGAGTAGTTGCCCGCCCACACAATCGGGATTTCCTTCGCGCATTCGAGGATTTCCGCCCGCTGTTCGGGCGAGTGCCCCGTTGTGCCTATCACGAGGGGTATTTTGTATTTTGCGCAGAGTTTTGCAAGCGGCGCGGTCGCGTCGCGGAAAGAGAAGTCTATCGCGGCGTCGCAGTCTTTGATGAGGTCTTCGGCGTTGTCGCCCAAGTCGCACCCGACGCATTCCATGCCCGCCTCTTTTGCTGTTGCGGCGATTGCGTGTCCCATGCGCCCGTTCGCGCCGTTTATGAGAATTTTGAAAGCCATTTTTATATCCCCGCCTTTTTCATTTCGGTTTCGAGTTTTTCGAGGTTTTCGGGGCGCATTGCGCAGAGCGGCAGGCGCACGAAGGGGCTTGAAATCATGCCCTTCAATGCCATTGCGGTCTTTGCGGGAACGGGGTTCGGCTCGATGAACAGCGCGCGGAAGAAGCCCGCGAGCGAGTCCGAAATAGCCTGCGCCTTTTGCGTTTCGCCCGCGAGCATGAGGTCCACCATTTCGACCATCTTTTCGGGAACGATGTTAGACGCCACGCTGATTACGCCCTTTGCGCCCTTTTTCATGAAGTCTATCGTAAGTCCGTCGTCGCCGCTTAAAATCGTGAAGTTTGCGTCAACCTTGCCGTTGAGATCTTCGACCTTTTCAACCTTGCCGCCAGCCTCTTTCATCACGCAGATGTTGGGGAATTTTTTGTACAGCCGCGCGGCGGTGTCGTTGGAGATTTCGATTCCGCAGCGCCCGGGAATCGAGTAGAGGAAAATCGGCTTGCGCGTGCATTTTGCGACTTCCGCCATGTGGAGGTATACGCCCTCCTGCGACGGCTTGTTGTAGTAGGGCGCGACCACCAGGAAACCGTCCGCGCCCGCTTCGTCCGCCTCTCTTGTGAGGTGCACCGCTTCGCGCGTGCAGTTCGAGCCTGTTCCCGCGATTACGGGAACGCGGCCGTTTGCGTACTCTATGATTTTCTTGATTACTACAATGTGTTCCACGGGGTCGAGCGTGGGCGATTCGCCCGTCGTTCCGACCGCGATAAGTCCCTTAACGCCGCCCTTGATTTGCGCTTCGACGAGCTTTTTAAGCGCGTCGTAATCGACGCCCTGTTCGGTCATCGGGGTAATCAAAGCGGTCCAAACTCCTGAAAAATTTTGCATATCCGTAAATTCAACCAAACCCCGCGCGTCTTGCAACACTTTTTAGACTTTTTCTCCCCGATTTCGGCGGGGAGATTTGCGCGGCGCGGCGGGCGTTCAGTCTTTGAGGATTTTGATTTCGTCTATTACGAGTCCGCGCGGCTGCGTTGAGAATTCAAGCTTCGGCTCTTTTGCGGCGTCGCATTCAAGCAGCACTATTTCGTTCGCGCCCTTTTTGACGAGCGTCGCGGGAATGTATGTCGTTTTCAGCGGGCTGTCGGCGTCGTAGCGGCCGAGCAGGAAGCCGTTTATCCAGATGTATCCGCGCGTGAAGTTTTCGAAAGACACGTAAGAGTCGGCGGCTTCCGACGCCTCGAATTTTCCCTTGAAGAACATGGGGTATTCCGACTTGTCCGCCGACGCCGTTTTGCCGAGCGGTTTCCAGTCTATTTTCGAGATGTCGTCGAGGGGAATCGGGTTTGCCGTCCAGCCGAAGTGGTATTCGTTTTGAATGCGCACGCCGCCCGTGATGCCCTTGCGGTTTTCAGCCATCGTAGGCCCGATATTCACGCGCCCCTGATTTTCCGCGAGTATGTTGAGCGTGCTTCCGTTTTTGCCGACCTTGATTTTGTAAATCGGTTCGGGGTCGTTCTGCCCGCAGTCGCCGATGTCCGCGCCGTCGAGGTTCACCCAGACGCGGTCGCGGATTCCGTAGATTGACAGGCGTTGCGAGTCCGAAATCTGCGGCCTGATTTTCGCCGAGTAGTTTATGAAGCCGTAGTTGAAGCCCGTGTCCTCCATTGTCGGAAGCACCGCGCATTTTATTGTTTTCGGCGAGAGGTTTTCGATGTTTTTGCGCATCGAGGCGCACTTTTCGAAAACGGCGTCGGAGTGTTTTACCTTTTTCGACGCGGGGGGAACGGGAATGTTTTTCGCGTCGGGGTTGTATTTCAAAAGCACTTCGCGGAACGCAAAATATTTCGGCATGGGGTCGCCCGCTTCGTTGAGGAGCGCGTCGACGTCGTAGCTTGAAATTTGCGGGCGGAATTCGGCAAATGCCGACGTTTTGCGCATTGCGCCGTTCATCAGCCCGAACGTCGTTCCGCCGTGGAACATGTAGAAGCTGACATGCCCGCCCATGGCGAGAAATTCGTCAAGCTCGGCGGCTGTCGCCTTGTAGTCGCGCACGCGGAGCGGTATTTTTAGGCGCATTCCCTGTCCCGCCCAGAGTTCGCTAACCATTACGGGCTTGTCGGGCTGTATGCGCTTCATCTTTTTGAATGTCGAAACCAGCTTGTCGCCGCAGGTTGCCGTGAGCCACACGCCGTCCACGGGAAGGGGGTTTAGCGCGCTTGTGGGCGATGGGTCGGCGGAGTAGATTATGCCCTTGAAGCCCGTATTCAAAACGTAGTCGCGCAGAAATTCTATGTATTCGGCGTCGTCGGCGAAGTTGTCGTATTCGTTTTCGAGCTGTATTGCGACCACCGCGCCGCCGTTGTTGCAGAAGTGCGGCTTTACGATTTCGAAAAGTTTGTCGTAGTATTTTTTTACCGCGGCGAGGTACTTCGGGTCGGAGCACCTGATTGTGAGGTTGCGGTCTTTGAGCAGCCATGCGGGGAGTCCGCCGAAGTCCCACTCCGCGCAGATGTACGGCGAGGGGCGCAGCATGACTTTTAGTCCCTCCTCCTTGCAGAGTTTGAGGTATGCGTCGAGGTCGGCAATTCCGTCGAAATAAAATTCGTCTTCCGACGGCTGGTGCAGGTTCCACGGAACGTATGTGGCAAGCGTGTTCAGCCCGCATGCTTTAAGCTTCCCCATTCTGTCTTTCCAGTTCCCGCGCGGTATTCTGAAATAGTGCATTTCGCCCGACAGAAACCTGAACGGCTTGCCGTCCACAAACACGCCGTTTTCTTCAACGCAGGCGGTTCCCTTTCGACTTTCGCCCGCGCATGTCGCGCATGCCGCGAGCGTCGATAAAACAGCAAATAGCAATCCCGTGTATATTGTTTTCATGAATCCGAAGTTTAAACGCAGCTTAGGTTTTGTCGAATCTTGTTTAAAAATTTTTACTGTACAGTTTAGCGAAAAACCGAATCCGCCGCGCTTGACGCTGCGTCCGCGAGCCGGATTTAAAAAACTTCGCCGCCCGACATTTTTACGCTGCGAGCCGTGCGCTTTGCGAAGTCGGGGTTGTGGGTGATGAGCAGCAGAGCCGTGCCGCGTTCGGCGCAGAGCGAAAGGAACATGTCCATGACTTCGTTTGCCGTAGATTCGTCGAGGTTGCCCGTCGGCTCGTCGGCGAGTATGATTTTCGGCGAATTGAGAATAGCCCGCGCAACCGCCACGCGCTGTTTTTCGCCGCCCGACATTTGCGGCGGCAGGTGCTTTGCCCTCGATTTCAGCCCGACCCTTTCGAGGAGTCCGAGCGCGAGTTTCGGCGTTTGCGAGTCGAAGCTGCCCGCGATGCGCGCTGCAAGGCACACGTTTTCGAGAGCGTTGAGTTCGGGCACAAGGCAGTAGTTCTGGAAGACAAAGCCCATGAAGCCCGCCCGCAGTTTCGCCTGTTTCGAGTTCGGCAGATTGTCGATTCTCGCGCCGTCCCAAAAGACCTCTCCGCCGCTCGGCGACTCCAAGCCCGCGAGGATATTCAGGAATGTGGTCTTTCCCGCGCCGCTTTCGCCGCGCAGGCTCACGCTTTCGCCGCGCCCGACCGACAGGCTTGCGCCGCGCAGAACCTCCAAGAATCCGCCGTCGGGAGACCTAAACTTTTTGCGGACTCCCTCCGCCCTCAAAACCGTTTCGCCGAAATCGCTATTCATTGCGCATAGCCTCCGACGCTTTCAGCCGTGCCGCGCGGATTGCCGGCAGAAGCCCCGCGAGCGTGCACAAAACCACAGAGAACCCCGACGCCCAAAGCGCGTCGGAAAGCTCGTACTTTACGGGCAGGTGCGCGAAGTGGTAGAACTCTATCAACGCCTCGCGCCCGACCACAAGCTGGACAATCGGCTCGCGGAAAGTGAGCACAAGCCATGTCAGCCCAAGCCCCGCCAACGCGCCGCACACGCCGATTACGAATCCCTGAAAGCAGTACATCGCCGCAATTTGGCAGGGTCTTGCGCCCATTGCGCCCATCAGCCCTATCTCGCGCGTTTTGCGCAGCACCGAGGTGTAGAGCGAAATGCAGATTGAAAACGACGCCACCAAAATTATAAGCACAATTATAAGCGACATCATCACTTTTTCCATTTTGATTACGCGCAAAAACGCCTCGTTGCTCGTAAGCCATGTGGACGCCCTCATTGGGAATGAAAGTTTTTTCTGTATTTCGCGGGCGGTTTTCGTGCAGTCGGCGTTGTCGTCGAGGCGCAGCACGAGAGCGTGCGTGCCGTCGCCGAGTCCGTAAAGTTCGCGCATTCTACGCAGCGAGACGAGAGCCACGTTCGAGTCTACCTCCGAATAGTCCGTCATCAGCAGCCCCACAACTTCGAGCCGCGCGGGCATGGGCACTTCGTCCTTTTTGATTTTGTCGAGCATTGTGGGCGACACAATTTCCACGGTGTCTCCCACCGTGATTCCCGCATTTGCCGCGAGCCTCTGTCCGAGAATGATTGAGTCGTCGTCGAGGTTCGAGATGTCGCCGAGCTTGACGTAGCTTTTCTCCCTTATCGGCAGGGCGCATTCCTCCGAAACGGTGTCGTAGCTGCGGAGAATCGGGAAAGTCGGCACGTTGTTTGCAAGCATCATCACCGGCCCCCGCGCGACCTTTTCGACGGTCTTTACGCCCGCCGTCTTTTTCAGGTCGGCGACGAGTTTTTCCAGCCCGAACATCGTGCGGCCGTTTTTGCGGATAATTACGTCGCCCGTAGTGTCGCGGAGTTTTTCGCCTATTTGCTCGTGGAAGCCGTTCATTACGCTCTGCGTGCCGAAAAGCCCGAGCACGCCGAGCGCGACCCCCAAGACCGACACCGCCGCGAAAAACGACGCAATCCTCCCCGTCGGAAAGAGCTGTTTAAGGGCGATGTACAGCCACCACTTCATCTGCTATTCGGGGCGGAGCGACGGGAAGAGGATTGTGTCGCGGATATTCGCCGCGCCCGTGAGCAGGATTACCAGGCGGTCTATGCCGATTCCCATGCCGCCCGCGGGGGGCATGCCGTATTCGAGCGCGGTGAGGAAGTCTTCGTCGAGGTTCTGCTTTTCCTCGCCGACTTGCGCTTCGAACATTTCGCGCTGAATGAAGGGGTCGTTTTGCTCCGAGTATGCGGGGGCGATTTCCTGCCCGTTTATGCACAGTTCGAAAACGTCGAGCACGCGCGGGTCTTTTTTGTTGAGCTTCGCCAGCGGGCACAGCTCGCGGGGAATGTGCATGACGAATGTCGGCTGGATTAGGTTCGGCTCGACGAGCTTCCCGTAGACGTTGTTTGTGATTTCGTAGTCTTCGAGGTCGTCGCTAAGCTCGATGTCCGAGTTCGTTTCGCCGGCGATTTTCTTTGCCGCGGCGAGCTTTTCGTCGCGCGAAAGCTCGAACCAGTTGGGCATTTTTGTCGCCTCTATTATGAGGTCTTTGTAGTCTACCTCGCGCCATTCGCCGCCGAGTTCGATTGTGCCGCCGTCGGCGCGGGGGATTGACGTTGTGCCGAGCACGTTTTCGCAAATGCGCTTAATCATAGAGCGGAAAAGCTCCATCATGCCCCTGTGGTCGGAGTACGCCTGATAGACTTCGAGCATTGTAAATTCTGGGTTGTGCTTGCGGTCAACGCCTTCGTTTCTGAAAACGCGCCCCATTTCGAAAACGCGGTCGAAGCCGCCTACGAGCATGCGTTTCAGATAGAGTTCGAGGGCGATTCGCAGGTAAAAGTCGCAGTCGAGGGCGTTGAAGTGGGTGATGAACGGACGCGCCGCCGCGCCGCCCGCAACCGAGTGCAGAACGGGGGTTTCCACTTCGAGAAAATCGCGCGACCAGAGGAATTCGCGGATTTCGCGCACGATTGCGCTTCTGAGCTTGAAGCGTTTGCGCGAGTCCTGATTGACCATGAGGTCGAGGTATCTTTGGCGGTAGATTTGCTCGCTGTTTGTTAGTCCGTGCCATTTTTCGGGGAGGGGGCGGAGCGATTTTGCGAGCATTTTGAACTCGCAGACGCGGACGGTGATTTCGCCCGTCTTTGTCTTGAAGAGCTTGCCGCGCGCGCCGATGATGTCGCCGAGGTCGAGATTTTTCTTGAAGTCGTCGTTGTAGACGCCTTCGGGGAGTCCGTCGCGGGCGACGTAGAGCTGGATAATTCCGTCCCTGTCCTGAATTTTGAGGAAGCTTGCCTTGCCCATGAGCCTGAACACGAGCACGCGGCCCGCGACGCTCACTTCGTGCTCCGAATTTTGCCCTTCTTCGAGCGATTCGTCGAAAGATTCAATCGCCGTTTTGCTTGTGTGCGTGGGAGTCCATTCGGCGCGGAACGGGTCGAAGCCCTTTGCGCGCATTGAGTCGAGTTTCGCCTTTCTGACGGCGAAAAGGTCGTGGGAATTGTCCTGAATAGTTTTTTGTTCTTCGCTCATTTCGATAAAAATAATTGCCCGATTTTCCCACAATCGAGCCAAAAGGCAACTTTTTTTAAGCAAATACTTTGCAAAAAAACGAAAAAAATTTGTTTTGCCAAACTGTCGATTCCGCAAAAGCGTGCGATTTTGCTTTGAATAAAAAACGGCGCAAAAAAACGCGCAAGGTTTGCGTGCCTTGCGCGTTTTGTTTTGAGGGAAGCCGATTTGTCTTGCTTTTTTTCGGAATCGGCTTCCCGCCAAGTTTTAGCTCAGTTTGTATTCGCCGGGGAGGGGAATCGGGTCGATGTCGTGCACTCCGAATTTCCATTCCCTGGGCGCGAGCGACAGCTTCGACTTCTGTTTAATCCAGCCGTATTTGAAGTTTGTGCCCGAATAGCAGCTTTCGCGGCCTGCAATCGCCATGAGTGTCGAGCCAATCATGTCGCGCAGCATGTTGATTTTCTTGTTGTTGCGGACGCTGTCGAGCAGCACTCTGTGCTCTTCGACCAGCGCGTGCGGCAGTCCCTTCGGGGCTTCCCACGGTTTTGCGCCCGTAATGCGCTGCATGTTGTTTTCGTTCGTTTCGAGAACGCCCTTTGTGCCGACGAATCTTTCCAAAACGTAGTCCTTCGACTTCTGCTCGCGGCGGCTATAACTTGCGCAGTGTAGGTCGTCCCCGAAGTCGAAATCGACCGCGAAGTGGCTGAATCTGTCGCCGTACTGCGGGTAGGGAATGTCCCAGCGGCGTCCGCCCAAGCCGTTGACTTCAACGGGGTCTTTGCCGAGCGCCCAGCGAACGACGTCGAGGTTGTGGACGTGCTGTTCAACGTAGCAGTCGCCCGAAGCCCAGCGGAAAATGAACCAGTTGCGGATTTGGTATTCCATCTGCATGGGGTCGGGGTTTTGCAGGCGAAGTTTTCCGCCGTCCTGAATGAAGAAGCGCGAGTTGAGCCAGTACGCCTGAACCGCGATGATATCGCCGATTTGTCCGTCTTGGATTCTCTTGATTGCTTCGACGTATCCGGGGTGGAAGCGGCGTTGCACGCCGGGGATAACCGTCAGCCCCTTCTTGTCGGCAAGATCCGCGATTTCGTAGAGTTCGCGAGCCTGCGTGGGGTCTACGCACGCGGGTTTTTCGACGAACATGTGCTTGCCGGCTTCCACAATCGCGCGGAGGTGGAGGGGGCGAAAAACGGGGGGCGTTGCGTGTATTACGATATCGACGTCGGCGTCGGCGAGGAGCTGCTTGTAGGCGTCCCAGCCCGCGTATTGGCGGCTTGCGGGAATGTCGAAATGCCCCTTGCAGTAGTCGAATTTGCTTTCGAAGCCCGCAAAACTCTTCATTGCGCCTTCGAGCCTGTCGGGGAAGAGGTCGGCGATTGCCACAATCTTTACCGAGCCTTTCGCCGCGTCGAGCATGTTTCTGACCGCGCCGATGCCGCGCCCCGAGCAGCCGATAAGCCCGACTTTGAGCGTCGCCTTGTCTCCCGTAGCCCACGAGAATTTGGGGAGCGCGGCGGCCGCGCCCATTACCGAAACCGTTTTAATTGCGTCTCTTCTGTCCATATTTTTCCCTATAATAATGTTGTTGCAGGTTGTAAAACTTTTTACGCCACGACCGAGTCGAGGTCGCGGTAGATTTGCAGGAGTTTGCGGTCGCCTTCAAGCGACTTGTCGGTCTGCCCGTGCTCCAAGCCGATGAAGCCGCGGTAGCCCTTGTCCCAAATTTTTTTGAGAACCTTCTTGTAGTCTATGTTGCCCGTCCCCGGTTCTTGGCGCGAGGGCGCGTCGGCCATGTGGAAAGACTCTATGCAGTTCCAGACTTCGGGCTTGTCGAGCGCGTCGAGGCTGCCGACCTGCATTTGTTCGTGGAAGATGTCGAAAAGCAGGCGGCAGTGCGGGTTGTTGACGTCGCGTACGATTTTCGCGCCGAGTTCGGCCCTGTCTATATAGAGGTTGGGGTGGCTTTTTGTGTTGAGGGGTTCGATTTCCATCGTGAAGCCGTAGCGTTTGCAGTAGTCGGCGCAGAAAGCCATGTTTTCGACGGTGTTTTCGTACTGCTTTTCGGGCGAAAGTTCGCTGTCGTTCGTGCCCGCGCCGATGATGAACTGTTTGCTGCCGAGGCGTTCCATGACCGCGAAAGTGTTGTCCATCTGCCGCGCAAGACAGTCGCGAACCGCCTTTTTGTCGCGTATAACTTTGCCCTTTACAGGCACTTGGTTTGCGGTCATCACGGGGAAGTCCTTGTTGTTCATCGAGCTTACGCAGCCCATTTCAAGCCCGACTTCGCGCGCGTACGCGCCGAGGGCGCGTTGGAGGTTGATTTCCTCCTGCTTGTAAATTCTGTCGGGGTTGACGAAAACGACGCCCTCAACCGCCCAGAAGCCGTTTTCGGACAGCCATTTGAAGCGTTTGAAAGGGTCTTTGCCGCAGGACGCCGCGAATAGCCCGCGCGGGGCGAATTTCATTTTGAACTTGTCGGCCTTTGCGGTTTTGCCGCAGGCTTTGCCGCTTTTGCATTCGGTTGAAGCGCACGCGCCGAGCATTGTTGCGAGCATTGCCGCCGACATTCCCCCGAAGAATTTGCGTCTTGATATAGTATTCATATATAGAAGTTGTTTTGTTGGTTGATTTGAAAGAGTCTTATGTTTCTCAAACGTTTGAGCCTTTGATGAGCTTGAAAATACAAAAGCCGCTCCGCAAGTCAACAAATATTTTGTTTTTTTTGCAGTCCCTGCGGGGGGTGGACTGTATCTGCGCGGCGAGTTCGCTTTGATTCGGTTTGTTTGCGCAAAAAATGTGAACGCGGTGTGTCTCGGTCGTTTTAGCCCCGCTTTTTTGTCGGCATAGCGGGTCGGCGAAATGATGTAATTATTGTTTTTTTAGCGGGTTTCGGATTTACGTAGTTTGCGAAAAAAATGACGGTTGTGGCTCTAATTTGATTGACAATTATTCAATCCTGTACATCTTTTTGCCATTATAATGAAATTCGCATTTGGAATTGCTGTGTTTCAAGTGTGTGGATTTTAAACCTGCTAACAAATACCTAACAACAAAATATTATGAAGAAAACATCGTTAATATTCCTCTCGACGCTTTGCGCGTTTGCCGCAAACGCCGCTGTGGAGATTGCGGGCGGTACGAACAATGACAACCGTCCAGTCCTCTCTAACCTTGCGAACGGCCAAGACGTAGTGCTTTTGCCGAATGAAACAACCCCCGCTGATAGCTCGCGTTTCAAAATGAAAGCAAATGCAAATGCGGAAAACCCAGTATTTAAATCTATCGCAACAAAGCCCAGCGCGGAAGGTCCGAAAGACTGGATTCTCGCGTTCGGCGCAACGATAGACAGCAACAGCTCCGACAGCGAATACGCCTTTAATAATACTGGCAAAATGTCGTGGTATTTGAGCACTGCGGGCATGTTCAATATTAAAAACAGTGCGGCGGACGCGGGCGTTTCCAAGCTCGAAATGGGCACTATCACCATTCAGGGCGACCCCAATTCTGCGAGCGGAGCCGGCGTGTTGGTTGAAACCGACGCTCTCTTTACGGGCACGAGCGCGCTTTTCAAAGGCACGAACGACAACACTTCGGGAGGCGTCGTGATGTCGATCGGCGCCAACAATACAACTATTGTAAACGTAAACTACAATGTGGCAAAGACAACGTTTTCCCAGAAGTCGGGTCTGCACGTCGGCACGGGTTCGACGTTCACTTCGGGAAAAACGTCCACGTTCAACTTCTCCGAAGCTTCGACAACCCTTTCGGTTGGCGGCACATTCAACTACGGCAATACTGCAACCGGGCTTGACATGAGCGGCTATGCCACGATTTGGGCAAAGGGCACAATGGTGCTCGACGGCGCGCTGAAAATCCAAAGCGGCGGTGTCGTGGAAATCAAGAGCGGGCGCGAAGGTTATTCGTCGGGCGCTGCAATCAGAAAGGGCACGGCGGAAGGCGGCAACGGCCGCATAGTTCTTTCGGGCGGCATGCTTATGATTGGCTCGAAAGACGCAATCGCCACAGACATTGGTTTGTACGCGGGCACGGACAGCTCTATTTCAATCAGCGCGGACAATTCGTTCAAGTACGTATTCTTCAACCTGAATACGCATTTGAGCCTGATTCTTGAAAACAGCGCAAAGGCTTCGTTTAGAGGCATCGGGCTTTTCAACCAAGACGGCAAAACGGCTTATGCCAATATGACAATCGAGGGCTTCGCCGCCGACAGCGTGTTCTTCGATTCCAATTATTGGTGGGATTCCGCCCAGATTACGGCAACCGACACCGACAACAACGTCTACCAGAAAGACCAGCTGGAACTCGTGGCGGTCGGCGAAGACTTGGCGAAGTACGGCAAATACGTTCTTAGCGTAAAGCAGATTCCCGAACCCGCGACATGCGCCGCAGTCTTTGGCGCGTTGGCTCTTGCCCTCGCGGTATACCGCAGACGCAAATAACTTGGGTTTAACGGTTTTATTTAGCCGGACGCAAAAAATGCGTTCGGCTTTTTTTATGCCCGCTCGGAGCGGGCATGCGGGAGGATAGGCGGTTCATTTTTGCGGAACGGCGCGGGCTTTGCTTTGATTTATGCCGCTCGGATTTTGTTTGAGTTTGCGGCGCGTGCGGTACGGGCTTCTCTTGGGGCTTGTTGGCGGTTTTGTTCGTGGGCGCGAGGGCGGGGCGGTTTGCGGCGGCGGAAACGCAGGGCGGGGCGCGGTATTCTTGCGCGTTTTTGCGTCGCGGCTTTTGCGGAAATAATGAATAATCAACCCCTTTATTTGGTTGACAACGATACATTCCTGCCGCTATCCTGCTATTATAATGAAAATTGCGTGGCAACTCCGCCGCCGTTCCATTGCAAAAATTTCAAACCCACAAACAGGAATATTATGAAAAAAACATCGTTAATTTTGCTCTCGACGCTTTGCGCGTTTGCCGCAAACGCCGCTGTGGACATCCCCGGTTCTACGTCAAGCACAGGTCGCCCCGTCGTCAAAGATATTGCGGACGGTCAGGACATCAGGCTTTTGCCGAATGCGGAAGCTCCTACGGAAGCCTCGAATATCAGCATGGCTGGCGCGACGGTGAAGTCCATTGAAATTGTCGAAAAAAGCGGCGGAGGCTACACATTGGCGTTCGGAGCTACGATAGACAACAACGGCTCGGAGAACGACTTTGCCCTGCGGAACAATTCCAGTTTCAGCTGGTACTTGACGAACCAAACGTTGAATTTAATAAACAGCGGCTCCGACACCGCCGTTTCCAATTACGAAATGGGAAGTGCCAAATTTTTCGGAACTGCACAAGGCGCGAGCGTGTTGGTAAACACGAATGCCACCTTTACGGGTACGAGTTTGAATTTCGACGGCAACAACTACGGTACATCTTTTGCAATCGGCACCCAGAACACAAAACTCGTCAACGTAAACTACAACGTTGAAAAAACGGAATTTTTCAAAGAATCCTCCTTGCGCATCAGGACGGGCTCTACGTTCACTTCGGGCGCAACTTCCGAATTTGTTTTCAACGCAGCTTCGTCGCTCGATATCGGCGGCACGTTCAACTACGGCAACCTTACAAAAAATATCAATTTTAACGGCAGCGGTACAATTTGGGCAAAGGGCATGGTTGTTCTCAATCAGGCATTGAACCTCAAAGAAGGCTCTGTATTGAAGATTGTCGAGGGCAGAACTGCCTATTCTTCGGGTGCTGCAATCAGGAAGGGCACGGTGGGCGACGGACGCCTGATTCTTTCGGGCGGCACTTTGGACATCGACACGGTTGACGCCGTGGACGTAGGCATAGGTTTGTACGCAGGCTCTCACAGCACAATCAACATCAGCGCGGACAATTCGTTCCAAAGCGTCTTTTTCAACCTTAGCACGAGTCTTAGCTTGATTCTTGAAAACAGCGCAAAGGCTTCGTTTAGGGGCATCGGGCTTTTTAGCGGGGCGAATGTCGATATGACAATCGAGGGCTTCGCCGCCGACAGCGTGTTCTTCGACTCCAATTCATGGTGGGATTCCGCCCAGATTACCGCAGTAGACAAAGACAACAACGTTTACCAGAAAGACCAGCTGGAACTCGTGGCGGTCGGCGAAGACTTGGCGAAGTACGGCAAATACGTTCTTAGCGTAAAGGCGATTCCCGAACCCGCGACATACGCCGCAGTCTTCGGCGCGTTGGCTCTTGCCCTCGCGGTATACCGCAGACGCAAATAGAGCGGTTTTGACATTAATTTAGCCGGACGCTTTTTGCGTTCGGCTTTTTTTGTGCGGTTTGCCCGTCAAGCTTCGGGGCAACAAAAACTTGACAGCCCCTGCGGCATGTCGGATTATTAAGGTTTTTATGAGCGAAATTTCAAAAGCATACAACCCCTCGGAAGTCGAGGACAAATGGTACAAGACGTGGGTCGAATCGGGCTGCTTCAAAGGCAAAGTCGACCCGAACAAAGAGGCGTATTCCATCGTGATTCCCCCGCCGAACGTAACGGGCGTGCTCACTATGGGGCACGTTCTCAACAATACCATTCAGGACATTTTGGTGCGCCGCGCCCGCCAGACGGGCAAGAGCGCGATTTGGATTCCAGGCACCGACCACGCGGGCGTCGCGACGCAGACAAAGGTTGAGTCTTACCTGCGCAAGGAAAAGCACACCTGCGCGCGCGAGCTTGGGCGCGACAAATTCATAGAAGTCGCAAAACAGTGGCGCGACAAACACGGCGGAATCATCATCGAACAGCTCAAAAAGCTCGGCGCGTCGTGCGACTGGTCGAGGCTCGTCCATACGCTTGACGACGACTATTCCCGCGGCGTCCTTACCGCGTTCGTAAAACTTTTCAAACAGGGCTACATCTACCGCGGCAAGCGCATGGTCAACTGGTGCCCCGTCAACCTCACCGCCCTTTCCGACGAAGAGGTAATCATGACCCCCCAGAAGAGCAAGCTCTTCAAGATGAAGTACGAGATTGTCGAAGAGCCGGGCGTGTTCCTCGAAATTTCCACAACCCGCCCCGAAACGATTATGGGAGACTCCGCCGTGGCGGTCAACCCCAACGACGAACGCTACAAGAAATACGTCGGCATGCACGTTTGGCGTCCGTTCCCCAAAGCCCCCATTCCGATTATCGGCGACGAATATGTCGATATGAAATTCGGCACGGGCGTCCTCAAAGTAACTCCCGCGCACGACGTCGCCGACTTCGAAATCGGACAGCGGCACAATCTGCCGATTATCGACGTCATGAACCCCGACGCCACGATGAACGCGCTCGCGGGCGAAGATTTCTGCGGGCTTGACCGCTTTGCCGCCCGCAAAAAGGCGGTCGAAAAGCTCGACGAGCTTGGGCAGCTTGTGGCGATTGAAGACTACGACAACAACGTGGGCTTCTCCGAACGCGGCGGCGTGCCGATTGAGCCGCGCCTTTCCGACCAGTGGTTCATGCGCTATCCGAAAGTCGCCGAGGCAAAGGCGGCGGTGGAGTCGGGCGCAATCAAATTCTGGCCGAAACGCTGGGAAAAAACCTACGAGCACTGGCTCGACAATATTCGCGACTGGTGCATCAGCCGCCAGATTTGGTGGGGGCACCGCATTCCCGTGTGGTACAGAAAGGGCGTCGAAAACCCCGATATCCACAACCCCGAAGAGGTGCATGTAAGCGTGGACGGCCCGTCCGACCCCGAAAATTGGGTGCAAGACCCCGACTCGCTCGACACCTGGGCAAGCTCGTGGATTTGGCCGTTCGGCACAATGGGCTGGCCGAACCCCGAAAAAATGAAAGAGGAGGGCATGGACTACTTCTACCCGACCTCCGACCTCGTAACAGGCCCCGACATCATCTTCTTCTGGGTAGCCAGAATGATTATGGCGGGCTTGGAATTCCTCGACGGCGTGCCGAGCGAGAGAATCCCCTTCAAAAACGTCTATTTCACGGGCATTATCCGCGACATGCAGGGACGCAAAATGTCGAAGAGCTTGGGCAACTCGCCCGACCCGCTCGACATCATCGCCCGCTACGGCGCGGACGGCCTGCGCTTCGGCGTCATGAACTGCGCTCCGCAGGGGCAGGACATTCTGTTCAGCGAAGAGCGCGTGGAACTCGGCAGAAACTTCTGCAACAAACTTTGGAACGCGTGCAGATTCAGGCAGATGTCGGGCGGCGCGGGCGACAACTCGTCGCTTAAAGCAATCGCCGACAGAATCGACGTCTCGAAGCTCGATTCCGACGACCACGCAATTCTCGCAAACCTCGTTAAATGCGCCGAAACCGTCGCGAAAGACTACGGCGTCTACCAGTTCAACGCAATCACGCAAAGCCTTTACGCGTTCTTCTGGAACGACTTTTGCGGCTGGTATTTGGAGGTCTCAAAGTCGCGCCTCGCCGACGAATCGGCGCGGGGCACGGTGCTCGCAGTTCAGGACTTGTGCCTGCGCCAGACGCTGCTTTTGCTCCACCCCTTCATGCCCTTCATCACGGAGGAACTCTGGCACTCGATGGGCTTCGGCGGCGCGGGAGAGTTCATACAAAACGTCTCGCCCGACTTCGCCGACGAACTCGCGGAACTCGGCATTGCAATCGACGAAAACGCGGCGGCGGATACCGAAAAACTCAAAGATTTGGTCGCAAAATCGCGCGCCCTCAAAGCCCAGTGCAAAGTGGGCACCAAGCGCGATTCGAAAATGTCGATTCTCCCCGCGGACGCCGCAAGTGCGGCGGTCTTCGACGCAAACTCCGACAAGCTCAAAAAGCTCGTCGGCGCTGAGACTTTCGAAAAAGTCTCCGTTGAGTGCGACTCGCCCGCGGCGATTACCGCCCTCGGCACGGTCTACCTCGACATGAGCGGCGACATCGATATGGGCGCGGAAATCGCGCGTCTCGAAAAGGAGCTTGCCAAACTTTGCGGCTTCGAAAAATCGACAGTCGCCCGCCTTTCGAACGAGGCGTTTACCTCGAAAGCTCCCGCAAAGGTAATCGAGGGCGCAAAGAAACAGCTCGACGACTGCCGCGCGAAAATCGCGGAAATCGAAAAGCTTCTGAAAGCCTACAAAGCGTAGCGCGGATTGCCGCCGCAACGCTTCCAATCGGCGCGGCAACGCGAAAATTCCGCGCAACCCGATAAAGCCCCGAAAGACGGAAACGTCTCTCGGGGCTTTTTGCGCATTCAAACGGCGCATTTCTTCCCGTCGTACGGGGAGGGGGCTTCGGGCTTATTCACCCACTCGCAGACGGCACAAAAAAAGCCCGCAGGCGCGGGCTTGAAATGGGTTGGAGCTGTCGGCTACTTTCTGCGGCGGTAGAGTGCCAAGCCGAGCGCGAGCGCGCCGAACACCGCCGCGTATGTGGAGGGTTCGGGAATGCTTGCGAGTGTCAGCGTGTTTGTCGCCGCGTCGAGCACGAGGTTTTTCATGATTTCGCCCGCTTTGTCTTTGAACGTATAGTCTACGCTCTTCGTGGAGTTGGAAACCGTCAGCACGCCGTCGGTAAGCGACAGTCCGCTTGCGCTTCCAAAGCAAATTGAGTTTGTGTTGCTGAAATCTTCGAGTACGACATCGATTTTCGGCGTGGAATTGGTGATGTCGATTCCCTTGAAATTGAGGCTCACGCCGTCGGAAAATTTGATTTTCGAGTTGTAGCGGATATCCATTTTATTGAAGCTCTGCGATGCGTCGAGCACCATGTTGCTTCCATTGGCTACCAACATCAGGGTAGTTCCGGCGTTGCCGTAGGAAAATGCGTTTTCCTTTCTGATGGTAAGCGTGCCGCCCCAGACGACGACTTTCGCCATTTTGACGTCTCCGACAATTCTGTTGACCGTCATAGACGCGCCGTTCCTTATGCTCACCCCCGAATTTTCGGGCGTGATGTTCAGGCCGCCGTTATATTCAATTAATAGCGACGTGTTCTTTTCCAAATCTATTGAGTAGCCCGATTTTGTCGATGTCAGCAGAGCATCGGGGCCCGAGATTTTCAGTTGCACGTTTTTGCCGTCGAGGCTGCGGACAATCAACTGCGAATTGACGGTTTTGGGGGAGTTAATCTCAGTGGATGCCGTGATGGGAGATTCCAGCGCGGCGAAGGTCGAGGCGGAGAATGCCGCCGCGAGCAGAGCGGATATATATTTTTTCATATGTATTTTTTTAGGTTAAAAGAATGGCAATTATAAATGGCGTGTGGTTGTGAATTGTCAAGGATTTAAAAAGCGCTTGCTTCGGTTTTTGCCGATTTTGTGCGGCTTGTCGGTTTGCCGAATTTTAATTCGCGCTTTCTTTGCTTGAAAACTGGAAAGTCCGCCGCTAATTTTTCGAAAAAAACAATAAAAACATTCCATGTCGAAAGAAGCCGAACCAAAATATTTCAACCGCGAGCTTAGCTGGCTTGCGTTCAACCGAAGAGTCCTTAATTTGTGCACAGAGCCGAGTTTCCCGATTCTCGAACGCATGCGCTTCCTCTCGATTGTAAGCAGCAACCTCGACGAATTTTTCGAAATCCGCGTGGCGGGTTTGGAGCAGCAGCTCGAATCGGGAGTACTCGACGTCGGCTTCGACGGGCTCGGCCCGCGCGAGCAGTTGCGCCGAATCAGCGTAATCACCGCCGCCATGACCGTAGACGAATATTCGTGCTGGACCGACAACCTCGTTCCCGCGCTCCGCAAGGAGAAGATATTTTTCAAAACCCCGCGCGAGTGCACCGCCGCCGAAAAGGAATGGCTCAGAAAGTATTTCGAAGACGACGTCTACCCCGCGCTCACGCCGCTTGCCGTCGACCCCGCCCACCCCTTCCCGCACCTGCGCAACAAGGGGCTTTATGTGCTGCTTTCGATAGCGAACGCGTCGGTCAAGCGCGCGCCGAGCGACATTGCAATCGTGCCCGTGCCGCCGATACTTTCGCGCGTAATCAGAATGGAGAGCAGGAATCCCGACGAGTACCACTTGGTTTATCTGAGCGACACTATAAAGTATTACGCCGAGCAGCTTTTCCCCGGCTACAAAGTGCGCAATTCGGCGATATTCAGAATCACGCGAAACTCCGACCTGTACATCGACGAGGAGGAAACAGAAAACCTTTTGCAGACAATCGAAAACGAGCTTCACAACCGCCGCAAGGGCGCGGCTGTAAGGCTCGAAATAGAGGACTGCGTGTCGGACTCCGCCCTGAAAACGCTCGTGGACGCGCTCGACATCGACGAAAGCTTCATCTACCGCATTCCCGCAAGCCCGCTGAATTTGGCGCGGCTGTCGGTCGCCTACGACATGGTTGACCGCCCCGACCTCAAATTCCCGCCCTACCGCCCGTCGATTCCCGCCGAGTTTAAAAATTGCGACGACTATTTTTCGGTAATCCGCCAAAAAGACAGGCTTTTGCACCACCCCTACGAGAGCTTTTCGCCCGTCGAAGAGTTCATATCCAAGGCGGCGCGCGACCCCGACGTTTTGGCAATCAAACTCACTCTCTACCGCACAAGCCAAGGCTCGCCCATTGTCAAGGCGTTGAAAGAGGCGGCAACCAACGGCAAGCAGGTAACAGTGCTTGTCGAGCTTAAAGCGCGTTTCGACGAGGAAAACAACATTCAGTGGGCGCGCGAGCTTGAAGAGCGCGGCGTGCACGTCGTGTACGGAATCGTCGGCTTCAAGACGCACTGCAAGACGTGCCTTATCGTCCGCAGGGAGGAGGGCGGCGCGTTGCGCAGATACGTCCATTTGGGCACTGGCAACTACAATTCGAAAACCGCAAAAATCTACACCGACCTTTCGTTTTTCAGCGCAAGGGAGGACCTCTCGGCGGAGGTCGCAAACCTTTTCAACACGCTTACGGGCAAAGTGTCCGAACCCAAGTTCGACAAGCTCATGGTAGCCCCGTTCTGCTTCCATTCCAAATTTCTCGACCTCGTGCGGCGCGAGACCGAAAACGCAAAGGCGGGCAAAAAGGCGCGGATAATAATCAAGGTAAATTCCGTCGTGGAGCAGTCGTCAATCGACGCGCTTTACGAGGCGTCCCGCGCGGGCGTGAAAATAGACATGATTGTCCGCGGCATCTGCGCGCTCGTCCCCGGGGTAAAGGGCATGAGCGAAAACATAAGCGTCAAGAGCATAGTGGGCGTCTATTTGGAGCACAGCCGCATCTATTATTTCGAAAACGGCGGCTCGCCGATTGTCTACGCGGGTAGCGGCGACATCATGACCCGCAACATGTTCAAGCGCATAGAGTGTCTCTTCCCGATTGAAGACCCCGACATCAAGGAGCGCATTGTCGGCGACATTCTGCCCGCAATGCTCAAAGACAACCAGTTTTCGAGCGTCCTGCACCCCAACGGCGCGTACTACAAATCGGCGGACATGAAGAGCGCGGAACAGTTTTCGTGCCAGCGTTATTTCATGTCGAAGGAATAGCGCGCGGAGCGGATTTTTTTCGACACACAACAAACACACGGGAGAATTATGGACAGACGGAATTTCATTAAAACCGCCGCGGGCGCAACGGCGGGGCTTGCCGCGCTTTCGGGCTTCGGCTGCATGTCGAAAGGCGGGCGGAAACCCGTCGCGGAGGGCGCGTTGGACGCCGAATTTTACGCGCGTTGCGAGTCTCTTTTGGAGACTTGGGGCAAGTCTCTGCTCGACCTCCAAATAAAAAGCGGAGCGCACGCGGGGGCTATAAAGTGCCCCGCCTGCGACATTCTCCACGGGCGCGTGGGCGACGCTGAATATCCGTTTTTGTATCTCGCAAAAAAACTCGGCGATTCGCGCTATTCCGACGCCGCCGAGGGGCTGTTCAACTGGCAGGAAAAATTCATGTCGAACCCCGACGGCTCGTGGCGCAACGATTTCCGCAACTCGTGGCGCGGAATCACGGCGTTCCGCTGCATGGCGATGGCGGAGTCGATTTCGAAATACTCCGATATAATAGAGCCGAAGCACCTGAAAAAAATGCGCGACCGCCTCTACAAGGCGGGCGATTTCATGTACGGCTATCAGTGGCTGGGAAAGCCGAACGCAAACTACGTCATAGGGGCGGCGTATTCGCTCGCGCTCGTGGGGCATGTGCTCGACGTGGAGCGTTTCCGCCAGCGCGGCGACTACTACGCGGGCGCGTTCAAACGCCTTGTGTCGGAGCGCGACAAGCTCGTCTTCGGTGAAATCCACCCGCTCGAACGCGAGAGCGCAAAGGGCTTGAAGGGAATAGATATCGGCTACAACATCGCCGAGACCCTGCCGCTAATCGAGGCGTACTCAAAGCTTGTCGGAAACGCGGAACTGCGCGACTACGTTTCGGAAGTCGCCGCCGCCCACTTGGAGTTCGTTCTCCCCGACGGAGCAATAGACGGAAGCTTCTGCACCCGAAGCTTCAAATGGTCGTACTGGGGCAGCAGAACCTCCGACGGCTGCGTGGCGATGTTCGAAAGCCTTGCCGACAGGGACGCGCGTTTCCTCCGCGCCGCCTCCGCCAACCTGCGCTTGCTGGAACGGTGCACTGCCGACGGGCTTCTCGCGGGCGGCTTGCACTACGCTTCTCACGGTGTCAAGCCGTGCATACACCATTCTTTCGTGCAGATGAAGGGGCTTGCCGACATTCTGACGCGCCCGCATGCAAAGCCCGCGGGCAACCCCGCCGCGCAGCTTCCGCGCGAAGAGGTTTACGGCGTGAAGCATTTTGCCGACGTGGACACTTCGCTTGTGTCGGTCGGCGACTGGCGGGCGACGATAAGCGCCTACGATTCCGTCTACTACCCCAAGACGCCGCAGGGACACCCGACGGGCGGCACGCTTTCGCTTCTCTGGAATTCGAAAGTCGGCGCGGTCTCGGCGTCGAGCATGACCGAATACGCGCTGTTCGAGATTGACAACATGCAGCCCGAAACCGGCGCAAGCTTTGCGAGCCTCACGCCGCGAATCGAGACGGTCGAGGACGGCGTTTCTTATTCGTCGGACAAATGTCTCGCCTGCAAAATTTCGTCGAAAGGCGGCCGCCGCGCGGCGGAGGTTTGGGGCGCGGGCGCGCTTGTCGACATCCGCCAGAACGCGCCGAAATCTGGGGTCGCGGAGTGCGAAATGCGCTACGGGTTCTCGCCCGACTGCGCGGAGCTTGCGTTCTCGTGCGCGGCTTCGGCGAAGTCGCCGCGCATAACAGTGCCGATAATCTGCTCTTCGGCGGACTCGTACAAAATGGTTTCGGCAAACTGCGCCGAAATTTACAGGGACGGGCACACCGTCAAAGTGGAGTCCGACAGGCCGCTGAAAATTTCCGACACCCCCAACGGGCGCATCTTCAACCATGTGTGCGGCTTCGAGGCGGTTCCGCTCTGCGCAGACGCGCATTCCCTGCGCCTTCGCATTTCGGTCTCGTAGGCGCGCGGCGGCAAAACCGCGCCCGCGCATCGTCGGGGCGGATTGCTTTTTTGCTTGCGCGGCGGCGTCGCGCGTGTAGGATTTGCGGGATTTTTTATATAGGCTGATTGCAGCCGCAAAAAATTTTACACAAATTATGTCCAAGCGCACAGATATCAAGACCATTCTCATAATCGGCTCGGGCCCGATAGTAATCGGGCAGGCTTGCGAATTCGACTATTCGGGCACGCAGGCTTGCAAGGCTTTAAAAGAGGAGGGATACAAAGTCGTTCTCGTCAACTCGAACCCCGCGACGATTATGACCGACCCCGACTTCGCCGATGTAACTTATATCGAGCCGCTGACTCCCGAAGTTCTCGAAAAGATAATCGCAAAGGAACGCCCCGACGCGCTTCTGCCGACACTCGGCGGGCAGACGGGGCTGAATCTGTCGCTGGAGCTCGCCAAGCGCGGGATACTCGCAAAATACGGCGTGGAGCTTATCGGCGCAAAGCAGGAGGCGATAGAAAAGGGCGAAGACCGCCAGCTCTTCCGCGAGGCGATGATGAAAATCGGCTTGGACATTCCCCAAAGCGTCGTCGTCCACGAGCTTAAAGAGGCAATCGAGTGGATTGAAAAATGGAACAAATTCCCCGTCATTATCCGCCCCAGCTTTACGCTCGGCGGCACGGGCGGCGGCATTGCGTACAATCGCGAAGAGTACGAAAAAATGGTAGCTTTCGGGCTGAGCGCGTCTCCCGTTTCGGAGGTGCTGGTCGAGGAATGCCTGCTGGGCTGGAAGGAATTCGAAATGGAGGTCATGCGCGACCACAAAGACCAGTGCGTCGTCATCTGCTCGATTGAAAATCTCGACCCCATGGGCGTCCACACGGGCGACTCAATCACCGTGGCCCCCGCGCTCACCCTCACCGACAAGGAATACCAGCTCATGCGCGACGCAAGCTTTGCGGTAATCCGCGAAATCGGCGTAGAGACGGGCGGTTCGAATATCCAGTTTGCGGTGAACCCCGAAAACGGGCGCATGATTGTTATCGAAATGAACCCGCGCGTTTCGCGCAGCTCGGCTCTTGCGTCGAAGGCGACGGGCTTTCCGATTGCGAAAATCGCGGCGAAACTCGCCGTCGGATACTCGCTCGACGAGCTTCGCAACGACATCACGCGCGAAACCCCCGCGAGCTTCGAGCCTACTATCGACTATGTCGTAACGAAAATCCCCCGCTTCACTTTCGAAAAATTCGCCGGCAGCGACAACACCCTTACGTCGTCGATGAAGAGCGTGGGCGAGGCGATGGCAATAGGCAGAACGTTCAAGGAGTCCCTGCAAAAGGCTTTGCGCTCGATGGAAATCGGCACGCGCGGCCTCGGCGGCGGCGGCAAATTCGGCGGCGACGAAATTACAGACCACGACGAAATCCGCAAGGGGCTTGTCCGCCCGACGGCGGAGCGCATTTTCTATGTCCGCTATGCAATCAAGGCGGGCTTTACAGACGCGGAAATCCACGAGTTCACCGCAATAGACCCGTGGTTCTTGAAGCAAATCAGGGGCATTGTGGAAATAGAGGAGGAACTCGCCTCGGCTGGGCTTCTCAACCTTTCCGAAGACCTTTTGCGCCGCGCCAAGGAGGCGGGTTTCAGCGACAAGCAGATAGCGCACCTTTGCGCCACGAAAATCCGCAACATCAAACAGCTCAGACAGCAGTACGGAATCGAAACCGTTTTCAGGCTTGTCGATACATGCGCGGCGGAATTCGAGGCGTTCACGCCGTACTACTATTCCACATACGGAGTCGAAAGCGAGCTTCGCCCGTCTACGAAGAAAAAGATAATGATTATCGGCGGCGGGCCGAACAGAATCGGGCAGGGCATCGAGTTCGACTACTGCTGCGTGCACGCGTCTTTCGCCCTGCGCGAGGCGGGCTACGAAACGCTGATGATTAACTCGAACCCCGAAACCGTTTCGACGGACTACGACACCTCCGACAGGCTCTTCTTCGAGCCCCTCACGCTCGAAGACGTTTTGGAAGTCTACAAGCAGGAGAAGTGCGACGGCGCGATTGTCCAGTTCGGCGGGCAGACGCCGCTCAACTTGGCGTCCGAATTGAAGGCAAACGGCGTGAACATCATCGGCACTTCGCCCGAATCAATCGACGCTGCGGAGGACCGCGAAATCTTCAAGCGCATTCTCGAAAAGCTCCACCTCAAACAGCCCGTCAACGCGACGGCGACGACTCCCGAACAGGCGTACGAGCTTGCGGGGCAAATCGGCTTCCCGATTCTCCTGCGCCCGAGCTTCGTTCTCGGCGGGCGCGGCATGTTCATCGTCTACGAGATGGAGGACATGAAGCGCGTAATCCGCGACGCTTTCGACGCAGCCCCCGGAAAGCCCGTGCTGCTCGACAAGTTCCTCGAAGACGCGATAGAGCTTGACGTTGACGCTATCAGCGACGGCGAAACAACGGTAATAGGCGGCATGCTCGAACACATCGAATACGCGGGCGTGCATTCGGGCGACGCGGCGATGGTTATTCCGCCGCACACGCTCACGGAAAACATTTTGAAGGAGGTGCGCGAGGCGACGTTCGCGCTCGCCAAGGAATTAAAGGTTGTGGGCTTGATGAATGTCCAGTACGCAATCAAGAAGGGCGAGCTTTTCCTCATCGAGGTGAACCCCCGCGCGTCGAGAACGATTCCGTTCATCTCGAAGGTAATCGGCGTGCCGCTCGCGAAAATGGCGGCGCGCGTGATGGCGGGCGAAAAGCTCAAAGACCTGGGTTTTACAAAACAGATTATTCCCGACTACATCGCGGTAAAGGAAAGCGTGTTCCCGTTCGTGCGCTTCCTCGGATCGCAGATTATGCTCACCCCCGAAATGCGCTCCACGGGCGAAGTCATGGGCTTGGCGGACGACCTCGGCATGGCGTTCGCAAAAAGCCAGATGGCGGCTCAGCCGGGGCTTCCGACTTCGGGCAACATCTTCCTTTCGGTCAAAGACCACGACAAGGAGGCGGCGGCGGAAATCGCGCGGAAGTTCATAGATTTCGGCTTCAAGATTTACTCGACGGCGGGCACGGCGGGCTTCCTGAAAGAAAAGGGAATCCCCGTGACGAAAACCTACAAGCTCAGCGAGGGCGCGCGCCCGAACGTGCTCGACATGGTAAAGAACGGCGAAATCCAGATAATCATCAACACGCCGTCGGGCATGAACCCGCGAATCGACGAAAACAAAATCCGCGAAGAGGCTCTGCTTTCGCGCGTTTGCATGATTACCACAATCATGGGCGCGTACGCCGCCCTGCGCGGCATAGAGGCTCTGAAAACGAAGCCCATTACCGTCAAGAGCTTGCAGGAGTACAAAGAGGAAATCGACGCAAAGCGCGCAAAGCTCGAAGCGTAAAAATTTTCCTTTTTGCCGATATAAAAAGCCATGGGAATGCGGAATTTTCAGAAGACGCTCGAATCCATTTTGAGGGACGACAAACGCTACGGCGTAGGCGCGTACGTCTTTGTGCGCATGGCGTTGGACTTCACCGTCAAACGCGCGTGCGCGGAAGACCCCTCCCGAACCGAACGCCACGTCTCGGCGGCGGAGCTGTTGGAGGGCGTCAAAGATTTCGCGCTCGAAACTTTCGGACCGATGGCGATGACGCTCTTCGAAGAGTGGGGCGTGCGCTCGACGGAGGATATCGGGCAGATAGTTTTCAACATGGTGCGCGCGCAGGCGCTGCGCAAAACCGACGATGATAAATTGGAGGACTTCGCGGGCGGCTTCGATTTCCGCGAGGCGTTTGTCGCGCCTTTCCTGCCCGCAAAAAAGGGCAGGCGCAAAGGCTGAACTGCGGGGAAGTCCTTTTAGAAAAGAAGATGTAAAATGACCGGTTTGGAAATCAAAAATTTGGTTGTGCGCGTGGGCGACAGAAACGTCGTGGACGGAATGAACCTTGCCGTTCCCGCGGGCGAAGTCCACGCGATAATGGGGCCCAACGGAACGGGCAAAACAAGCCTTTCCAAGGCGATTGCCGGACACCCCGACTACAAAATCTGCTCCGGCGAAGTGCTGCTCAACGGCGAAAACATCGTGGGGCTTCCGCCCGACGAAATAGCCCGCAAGGGGTTTTTCCTCGCGTTCCAGTACCCCGTTTCGATTCCCGGGGTGAGCATTGCAAACTTCATTCGCGCGTGCCTGAACGCGCGTCTGCCGGAGGGCGAAACGGTCAACCCCGTGGAATTCTACAAAAAGCTCTACGCAAAAATGGACGAGCTTAAAATGCCGCGCCCGTTCACTTCAAGAAGCGTCAACGACGGTTTCAGCGGCGGCGAGAAAAAACGCTGCGACATTCTCCAAATGCTCATGCTCGAACCGAGCTTCGCGATTCTCGACGAAACCGACAGCGGGCTTGACATCGACGCCCTGCGAATCGTCTCCGAGGGCGTCAACACCGCGCGCGGGGCGAACATCGGAATGCTGCTTATCACCCACTATCACAGACTGCTTGAATATATCAAGCCCGACAGGGTGCACGTCATGAGCGGCGGCAGAATCGTCAAAAGCGGCGGCGCGGAACTTGCGCTCGAATTGGAGCAAAAGGGATACGACTGGTTGAAGGACATTTAAATGGCAAACGCTTCGGACAAAACGCCGGAAGGCCTGAACCTCGACAGAAGCATCGGCGATTTCAGCTTCGCCGAAGACTACGCGTACAACGCGGGCGTCGGGCTTACGAGGGAAGTCGTGGAATACATTTCGAAAGTCAAGGGCGAGGACGACTGGATTCGCGACTTCCGCCTGAACGCGCTCAAAACGTTCGAGTCTATGGAAATGCCCACGCACTGGGCGTCGAAAAAACTCGACGGGCTTGATTTTTCGAAAATCAGATACTATCTGGCGAAAGCCGAAAAAAAGAAGAAATCGTGGGACGAAGTTCCCGACGACGTGAAGCGCACTTTCGAAAAGCTCGGCGTGCCAGAGCAGGAGCGTTCGTTTCTGGCGGGCGTGGAGGCGCAGTTCGACTCTGAGTCGGCTTACTCCAACATGAAGGAGCACCTCGAAAAGGACGGCGTGATTTTCGTGGACTCCACCGAGGGGCTTAAAAAATACCCCGAAATCTTCCGCAAGTATTTCGGCAAAATCATTCCGACGGGCGACAACAAATTCAGTGCGCTAAACAGCGCGGTATTTTCGGGCGGCAGCTTCATCTACGTCCCGAAAGGCGTCCATGTGAAACAGCCATTGCAGGCGTATTTCAGAATCAACGCCGAAAGCTTCGGGCAGTTCGAGCGCACGCTCATAATCGCCGACGAAGGCTCGGAGCTGATGTACATGGAGGGCTGCACCGCGCCGCGATTCACGACGGGAACGCTCCACTCGGCGGTGGTCGAACTCGTCGCGCTCAAAGGGGCGAAAATCCAGTACGTAACCGTTCAGAACTGGTCGGACAACGTGTTCAACTTGGTGACAAAGCGCGGCATGGCGGAGGAGGGCGCGCAAATCAGATGGGTTGACTGCAACATCGGCAGCGGCATTACAATGAAATACCCCGCGGTCGTCCTCAAAGGCAGGGAGGCAAAGGGGGAAGTGATTTCGATTGCCCTTGCAAACAACGGACAACATCAGGACACCGGCGCGAAAATGATACACTTGGCGGACAAGACAAGCTCGAACGTGCTGTCGAAGTCGGTCAGCATAGGCAACGGGCGGGCGTCGTACCGCGGGCTGGTCTACATGCCCGATACCTCCCGCGACTGCAAAAACAACACCGAATGCGACGCCCTGCTGATAAACACGAATTCGCGCACAGACACCTATCCCGCGATAATCTGTTCGGGGCACAACAACAGCGTACAGCACGAGGCGAGCGTCTCGAAACTCAGCGAGGAGCAGATTTTCTACATGCGCCAGCGCGGACTTTCCGAAAACGAGGCGGTCAGCCTTTCGGTCAACGGCTTCGTCAACGACCTTGTTCAGGAATTTCCAATGGAGTACTCGGTGGAACTGAAAAGGCTTATCGAACTTCAAATGGAGGGGGCGGTAGGATGAGCGGCATTCTCGAAAAAATTTCCGACGCCGCAAAGGCGCGGTTTGCCGAAATTCCGTTCCCGCACCGCAAGGACGAATACTGGCGGTTTGCCGACCTTTCGGCGTGGAGCGCGGACGCGCTGTTCCCGCACTTTTCGCGCGGCGTGCCCGAATCGCGCGAGGATTCGAAAATCGCCGAGATTTCCGCAAACGCGCAGAAAAACGGGCTTGCGGTTTTCGACGGACAGCTGCTGTCCGCCGACGTTCCCGCGGGCGTCTCGGTTTTATCGATGTCGGCGGCGGCGGAAAAATATCCGGAGGCGGTGTCCGAATTTTTCGGCGCGGCAAAGGGAAAGTTCGACACGATTGCGGCGTCGCGCGCGCAAAACGGCTCGGTTTTTGTGGTGGACGACGGCGCGTCGGCGGAGCTTGAACTTTCGGTGATTTCGAGGCTTGGGCTTTCGGTCGGTTCGGCGCTGTTCATGCTCGGCAGAAACTCAAAACTGCGGCTTGTGCGCAGGTTCGCGACGGCGGGAGGCTCGTTCGGAATCTCGATGTCGGGCTTTTTGCTTTCCGAAAATTCGGCGCTGGAGCTTGCGACTTTCAAATATTCTGGCGCGGAGGCGCACACATATTTGCGCGACGACTTCCGCGTGCCCGCGGGCGCGAGCGTCGTAGACGCCTACGCGGAGGTCGGGCTTTCGCCGAGCCGCGCGGAAAGGAATTTCGAAATAACGGGCGGCGGCGCGGAGATTGACACCCGCGCGTTCCTGCGGACTTCGGGCGCAATCACCCACGACATGCGCACGTCGCAAATGCACAGGGTGGGCGGCTCGCACAGCAATCTTGCGGTGAAATGCGCCGTCGCCGACAAATCGCGCGCGGCGTTCGCGGGGCTTATCCGCGTGGAGGAGGACGCGCAGAAGACGAGCGCGTACCAGAGCTGCCGCTCGCTTTCGCTTTCGGACAATGCGAAGACGGAGGCATCGCCCATGCTCGAAATCTTGGCAAACGACGTCGAGTGCTCGCACGGTTGCACGGTCTCCAAGCCAGACTCCGACGAGCTTTTCTACATGAACCAGCGCGGACTTTCCGATTCGGAGGCTCTCGACCTTATCATAGGCGGCTTCGCCCGCACGACTTTCGAAAAGTTCGGAATGGAATTTGACGGAAACTGTTAGTTCTTGATAGAAAACGTTAATTTTTAATCCGCGGGTTTTGCCTGCGGATTCTTTTTTAAGCGGGCGGAAGTCCTTCTGCGGAGTTGTTGGTGAAATACGGGGCACACGGGTGGCTTGCCCGACGGCAGGAGGAGGGCTTGCGAGGCGGCAGTTTGCGTTTTGTAAACGGTGCGTTCGGAGTTCGCGCGACTCGCGTGGCGGGCGCAAAAAAAGGCGTCCGAATCGGACGCCTTTTTGAATGGGGGTTTCTCCGCCGCTTAGATTTGCGCAAGGGCTTGGTCGAGGTCGGCGATGATGTCGTCTACATGCTCGATGCCGACCGACATGCGGATAAGTTCGGGCAGGATTCCCGTCTCGCGCTGTTCGCGCTCGGAGAGCTGGCGGTGCGTCGTGCTTGCGGGGTGGAGTACGCCCGTACGCGCGTCGGCGACGTGGCAGACTATTGCCGCGAGTTTGAGGTTGTTCATGAGCTTTTCGGCCGCCGCCCTTCCGCCTTTCGGGCCGAAAGTCATTACGCCGCTGCACGCTTTGAGGTATTTATTTGCGCGTTCGTGTTCGGGCGAGCTTGCCAAACCGGGGTAGTTGACCCACTCGATTTTCGGGTGCGATTCGAGGAACTCTGCGACCTTTTGCGCGTTGTAGCTGTGGCGTTCCATGCGCAGGGCGAGTGTTTCGAGATTCATGTTTGTAATCCACGCGTTCATAGGCGACATCATCATGCCGAAGTCGCGCATGACGTGCGTGCGCGCCTTTGCGAGGAACGCGAATTTGCCGAAAGTCTTTGTGTAGACCATGCCGTGGTAGCTTTCGTCTGGCGTGGTAAGCCCCGCGAATTTGTCGGAGCTTGCGTAGTCGAAGTCGCCCTTGTCTACCACGATTCCGCCGAGCGCGGCGGCATGGCCGTCGGCGAATTTAGACGTGCTGTGGGTTACGATGTCCGCGCCGAATTCGAAGGGTCGGCAGAGGGCGGGCGTCGGGAAGGTATTGTCTATCACGAGCGGGATTCCCGCGGCGCGGGCGATTCGCGAGAATTTGTCGAAGTCGAGCACTTTGACACTGGGGTTCGAGAGGGTTTCCGCGAAAATGAATTTTGTGTTGGGGCGGATTGCCGCGGCGATTTCATTTTCGGGTGCGTCCTGATTGACGAATGTAGTTTCGATTCCGAGCTTGGCGAGCGAGTGTCCGAACAGGTTTGTGCTTCCGCCGTAAATCGTGCTCGCGCTTACCACATGGTCGCCCGCGGAGCAGAGGTTGAGGGCTACGAGCGAAGTCGCGCCCTGTCCGCTCGAAGTCGCGATTGCGCCGATGCCGCCGCAGAGGGCTGCCATTTTCTTTTCGAGCACCTCGACCGTCGGGTTGCTCAGGCGCGTGTAGAAGTGCCCCGCCGCTTTGAGGTCGAAGAGGTCGGCGAGCTCCTGCGCGGTTTCGTATTTGTACGTCGTGCTCTGGATAATGGGCGCGACGCGCGGCTCGCCGTTTTTCGGCTCCCAGCCGCCCTGTACGGATATTGTTTCTATGTGGTAGTTTTTGTCCATGTCGGATAGCATTTGATATTGTTAAATGTAGGTTTTGCGGAGCGTTTCGAGCAGGTTGAGGAAGTCGGCGGGCGGGGTCGCCTCTACGTCGATTGTTTCGCCCTCCCTTGTGGGGTGGGGCAGGGCGAGCCTGCGTGCGTGCAGCATTACGCGCTGCGGGGCTTCGATTTCGCGGAATTTGTTTTTCTGGAAGCAGTATGTGTAGTCGCCCATGATTGGGAAGCCGAGGTCGGTTAGGTGCACGCGTATTTGGTGCGTTCTGCCCGTGTAGATTTTGCACGAAAGCAGAGCCGCCTTGTTGCCGAATTTTTCGACAAGCGTCCATTCGGTGTGGGCGTCCCTGCCGTTTTCGTTAATGCACATTTTTGTTTTGAACGACGGGTGGCGGCCTATCGGCTTGCGGATTGTACCGCTGCGGACTGTGGGCACGCCGCTTACGATTGCGATGTACTCTTTGTCAAGCTCGCGCCCCGAGAACATTTCGACGAGCCTGTAATAGGCGTTGTCGTTCTTCGCCATAATCATCGCGCCCGACGTTTCCTTGTCGAGCCTGTGGACAATGCCGGGGCGCATTGCGCCGCCCGCCATGCTGAGTTTGCCCTTGCAGTGGAACATCATTGCGTGCACGAGCGTGTCGTCGCCCGTGCCGCTACCGGGGTGGACTGTCATGCCCGCGGGTTTGTTCACAACCACAACGTCGTCGTCTTCGTAGAGTATTTCCACGGGAATGTCTACGGGCTTGACCTCCGTTTCGAGCGGCGGCGGAAGCTCTATCTCCACGGTGTCGCCCGCGCGGAGTTCGAGCTTTTTTGCAATCGGCTCGCCGTTTATTTTGACTTTGCCGTTTTTGAAGCTGTCTTCGAGCCGCGAGCGCGAAACCTCCTCGGCGAGGAACGCGGCTACCGCCTTGTCGGCGCGGGTCGGCGGCGCGCCTTCGGGGTGGGTGTAGTTTCTGATTTCGCCCATGCTATTTGAGGTATTCGGGATTGAGCTTTTCTATTCCCTCTCCGACAAACACGCCGTCCTTGCGCACGAGCTTTCCGTCGAAGCGTATTTCGCCGCCGCCGTATTCGGGCGTCTGAATGCAGACCATGTCCCAGTGGATTCTCGACTTGTTGCCGTTGTCCGCCTCCGTGTACGCCTGACCGGGGGTGAAGTGGAACGACCCCGCGATTTTCTCGTCGAAGAGAATGTCGCGCATGGGGCGGTTGACGTAGGGGTTGAAGCCCATTGCGAATTCGCCGATGTACGCCGCGCCCTCGTCGCTCGAAAGGATTTTCCTAAGCATAAGCTCGTTCGACGGCGAGCCTGCGCGGACGATTTTCCCCTTCTCGAATTCGAGCGTGATGCGGTCGAACGAAACGCCGTTGTAGATTGTCGGCGCGTTGTATTCCACCACGCCCTCGACGCTGTCGCGCACGGGGGCGGTGAAGATTTCGCCGTCGGGAATGTTGTACTGCCCGCCGCAGGGGATTGCCCTCATGCCCTTAATCGAGAAGCGCAGGTCGGTATTCGGACCCGTGATGTGGACTTGGTCGGTCGATTCCATGAGCTTTTTCATCGCTGCCATGCCCTCGTCCATTTTGTCGTAGTCCATTGTGCAGACGTCGAAGTAGAAGTCTTCGAAAGCTTCGGTGCTCATCTGCGCAAGCTGCGCCATTGCGGGGTTCGGCCAGCGCAGCACAACCCACTTTGTCTTGTTGACGCGCCAGTCCACCGACTCCTTCATTGCGGCGGAGATTTCCGCCATTCTGTTTTGCGGAACGTCGGAGTTTTCGAAGATGTTGTGCGAGCCGCGTATTGCGATGTACGCGTCCATCTTTTTCATTTTGTAGAGGGCGCATTCCGCCGCGACCGCGAGCCTGTCGCCGCCCGACGACATCGCGAGCCTGCGGGCTATGCGCGGGTTGCCGAGTTCGACGTGAGCGAAAGCCCCGCGCGACGAAATTTCGTCTATGAGGGCTTCCGCCATTTCGACGGGCGTTTCCCAGAGGTCGAGCAGAACGTGTTCGCCCTGTTTGATTTTTGCGGAGTGTCCGCACAAATTTTTTGCGAGTTTTATATAACGCGTGTCCATGGTAGAATATTGTACGTAAATTTAGCCGAAACGCTAAGCCCCGCGCCCGAAACTTACAATACTAAACGCCTACAATTTTTGCATGCCGCCGATTTGCGGAACTGTCGCGCTTTCGGGGTCGAATACGGAGGAGGGGAGGTCGGCGCGGAATTTTGCGGCGCGGAACCTTAGTTTGTCCTTGTCGCGCGAAGCTTCGTCGCGGGCGGATAGCTCGAGCACAATCCACAGCCCGTCCGCCTTTTTTACCGAGCCGAGCGAGACCGTTTTCGCCCCGCCTTTTGCGAACACCCTCGTCTGCGCGGGCGAATTGAATTCGCGCGTGATTGCGACATCGACTTTGTCTATTGTGTCGGCAAAGCCTTTCGGCGTTTCAAGCTCGAAGAAGTGCACCGCCTGCCCGATTCTTCCCGCGCCCGCGTATTTCGGCGTCCAGTTGACGTAGGGCATGAGGAGGTCGAAGGGCGAGAATACCGCGCCGTCGAGCAGCGGTTTGAGCCATTCCGATTCGGGAATTTCGGCGAATTTTCCGCCGGCGTTTTTGCGCCACACTTTTTGGCTTTCCGGCGAGTTCGACAAAATGAAGTCGGCAAAGTCGGCGTCTTGCGCCTTTTTGAGCCTTATGCGCGTGAGCGTTTTTCCGTTGCGTTCCGTTCCGAAAATTTCGCCGTCGTATTCTGTGTTTTCGCCCCTGCGCGGCGAGTGCGTGAGCGTGAAGCGCATTGCGTAGCTGCCCGCGATTTTCGCGCGTTTAAAGGCGTTCCACATTTCCGCCGCCTCGCTTTGCGTAAGCGGCACGACTTTCTCGAAGCCGCGCCTTACCTGCGCCGACGCGTCGGGCAAGCCCGCGAATATCGGGACAAAAAAGAGCGCGATGCAAGCAAGCGCGCCCCGAAATTTTGGAAAACGTTTTTGCATTCCCTATTTTTTTGCGGGAGCGGCGGGTGTTGCGGGGGCTTTTGCCGCGGCTTCCTTTGCCGCGTCCGCCTTGGGCGCGGGAGCTTTTTCGGCTTCCGCTTTCTTCTGTTCCACAAGCGACGAAATCGACGGGGTTTCCGCCTTTTCCGCCGAGCTTCCGCCCGTCGTGTAGATGTATCCGAGGTACAGACCCGCCGAAATCACGAAGTAGAGCACCGTGAGCTTGACTGTCGCCTTTGTGAGTACGTTGCCGGCTTCGCCGCCGAACGCGCCTTCCGCCATTCCGCCGCCGAGAGCCGCTCCCATGCCCGCGTTTGCGTTGGGGCGTTGCATGAGTATTACCAAGACCAGCAATACGCAAACCAGTACCAGTACGAAAGTGAACAATCCTATCAATATGGAAGCCATTTATATTTCCTCAAATTCTGAATTTAAAAATTTCACAATGGCGTTTTTTCGGTGCATATCAACCTTTTTTTTAGCGATTCGTCGGCGAGGTCGCTGATGTCGGCTATCGTGAAGCAGAGAATGCGGCGGCCGTCGGAGAGCGTTATCGGCTTTCTGATTGCGCGGAGAAGGCGTTTTTCGCCGCGCCCGTCGGGGACGAAGAGCGTGTGCACGCTGTGTTCGCCCGCTTCTACCGCGGCTTCGTCGCGCGCGCGGATTTCTTCGAGCATCGGGGCGAATGCGGGAATTTCGGCGTCGGTCTTGCCGATAAGCTCGGCTTTCGGGATTCCCAAAAATTCGCAAACCTGCCTGTTTGCCGCTATGTACTTGAAGCCGCCGTCGGCGTCTTTTGCGAACGCCATAATCGGGAAGTTTTCGACCACGTTTTCCCAGAACGATTCAGTCCGCTCCCTTATTTTCGCGCTTTCGAGCACTTCGCTTACGTCGAGCGACGCGCCTAGAAGGAGGGTGTGTCCGCTTTCGTCGGTGAACGGGTATCTGATGTTGCACATCAGGTGCGTCTTTCCGCGGAAGTCTTTGAGGGGAATGTTCGCTTCGAACCCGCGCGTCAGGTCTTTCATGTTTTCGATGTCCTCGAAACGCCTGCGCTCCGCCTCCGATTTCTCGAATATTTCGAAGTCCGTAAGCCCCGTGATGTCCCTGCCGAAAAATTCGTTGGTTTTTTTGTTCGAGAACGCGTACCTGAAATCGTCCGAAGGGTCTTTCGCGAAAACGTGCATTGGCAGGGCGTTGAGAAGTATGCGCCACATGCGCGTGTTCTGGCGCAGTTTCAGCATGTTTTCCGCGCTTTGTTTTGCGTAGCGTTCGGCTTGGTCGCGGGCTTCCTGCAATTCGGTGTTGTCGTGCGAGAACCAGATTACGCATTCCCTGCCGAAAACGGAGTCGTCGAGCGGCGAAATCGTCATGGAGCGGCGGACGTGCTTATAGTCGTAGTCGAGTACCGCGGCGGTTTTTGTGTTGAAGACTTTTGTTATCGCCGCCGAAATCGCGTCGAAGTCTATGTTCTTTACCTCGCGCAGGTTTTTGAGCTTTTTGCGGTTGAGCTGCTCGTTTTCGGTGTGGAAGAACATCAGGGAAAAGTCGCGCGTGCAGACGCCGATTCTGCCCGGGAGCGATTTTAAAATTCTGATGTACCTGCGCTGCGGCTCCCTGTTTGCGATGAATCTGAACAGCAGCATGCCCGATATTATCGCCGAGCCTATCACTATTTTGCCCCAAAAGCGTCGGCGTTCGTAGTCTTCGCCCCTGTGTTCGGCGTGTTCGTCCGATTCGAAGCGCGGCTGGATTTTCAGCGGTATCGAGTACGCAAACCCGAAATGCGCGCAGCAAAGGGACGCCGCAAGAATGGCGATTGCCGCTTTTGTCTTTCCGAATCTGCGCATATGTACAATCTCAATCGAATTCGGCGGAATTTTGCCCGAAAAATCCGCGAATGTCAAGATTTTTGAACGGTTGTGCATTCGGATTTTGCGGCAACAAAATACTTGAAAAATCGGAAAATGTAGGGCATGTTCGCCTTTTTAACAGCAAATATATGATGAAAATTAAATCTATCGTTTTGGCAATCGCGCTCGCGGCGGTTGCGACATTCAATTCGGCATGCGCTACGGCGCAGTCTTCCGCGCCCGCCCCGAAAAAGGAAATCGGGCTTCAGCTCTATTCGCTCCGCGCCGACGCGAAGAAGGACCTCAAAGGCACGCTCCAAAAGGCGGCCGACATGGGCTACACTTCAATCGAAGCGGCGGGCTACGGCAACGGCAAATTCTACGGAATGGACCCCGTCGAATTCAAGAAGCTTGTTGAATCGACCGGCATGAAGGTCATTTCCTCGCACCAGAACCGCGCGCTCACGAAAGAGGAGCTTGCCGCAAAGGATTTCTCCAAGGCTCTCGCTTGGTGGGATCAGGCTATCGACGCGCACCAAAAGGCGGGCATGAAATACATGGTTATGCCCTACCTCAAACGCCCCGAAACGCTTAAAGACATGCAGACATACTGCGAATACTTTAACGAAGTCGGCAAACGCGCGGCGGCAAAGGGCATAGCTTTCGGCTACCACAACCACAAGCACGAGTTCGAAAAAATCGAAAACAAGATTTCGATGATGGACTACATGCTCCAGCACACAGACCCGAAATACGTTTTCATAGAGCTTGACGTTTACTGGGCGGTTCGCGGCGAAACGGGTCCCGTAGACCTCTTTAAGAAATATCCCAACCGTTTCAGACTCCTCCACATCAAGGACGAAAAGGAGCTCGGTCAGAGCGGTATGGTAGGTTTCGACGCAATCTTCAACAACCTCAAAATCGCGGGCACGGAACACTTCTTCGTGGAAGTGGAACGCTACAACTACACGCCCTGCGAAAGCGTGAAGATGAGCTTCGACTACCTCAACAAGGCGGACTTCGTGAAATAAATTTGCGGTTGCGCATTTGCGAAAAAGCGTCCTTTGCGGGACGCTTTTTTTGTCGGCAGGAATCTGCGAGGATTTTCGAAATTTAACGCGCTCGGCAATCGGCGCGGGCGGGGCGGAAGCCGAAATGCTTGTCGGGTTGCGCGGCGGGCGGGCGGCGCGTATGGACGTTGCGGGCGCGTGTGGCTTGGCGGAGAGCATGGCGCGTGAGTTGCGGCGTTCCTTGCGGGGAAAGGCGCGGCAGGCGGTAGCTCTTGCTTTGCGCGGGCGGGGTAGGGCGCGATTTATCTTGCGGAGCGCGTCGGCATTGTTTTTGCGCGGCGGGCGGGAACAAAAAACCGACGGCTTGAAGCGCGTCGGTTTCGGATTCTGAATGTTGTGCCGTTTGCTTTACAGGGCTTTGATTGCTTCGTCGCGCGTAGAATAAATCGGGAAAATGCTCGTGAAGCCCGAAATTTCGAAAACCTGCTTTACGTTTTGGCTAAGCCCCGCAAGCGCGATTTCGCCCGAAATCTTCTTGAACTGCTTCGCCGCCGTGAGCAGGACGCGCAAGCCCGCGCTGCTGATATATTCAAGCTCGCAGCATTCGACGAGAACTTTTGCCTGATTTTCTTCGAGAAGCTTTGTAAAGACTTGTTCCAGCTCTGACGTGGTTGTGACATTGAGTCTGCCGCTGAGCGAAATTACGGCAACGTCGTTTACTTTTTCTTGGGTGATTTCCATGATGTGAATTCGTGTTTTGTGTTTCTTGTCAAATACTTTTCCCCACAATAGTGGATTTATTTTCGCCGAAATCAACCTTTTTTATCGCCCCCTCCCTCCCGCGCCCCGCGCGACGCTCCGACGGCGGTTTTTTCGGGCTTTGCGGAAAAAATAGCTTGAAACTTTCGCGCGCCACCCTAACTTTTCAACCAACAGACGGGCGACGCGCAGCTTGCCCGCCGCGGATATTTTCATCAAAGCAAACACTAATATATAAAGGATAAATTATGGCAAGATTCATCACTCTGTTCACGGGACAGTGGGCCGACATGAAGCTCGAAGACCTCGCGCCGCTGGCGAAGAAAATGGGCTATCAGGGCTTGGAAATAGCGCTCACGCAAAACCATTTCGACATGGCGAAAGCCGACGACGAAGCCTACCTCAAAAGCCGTTGGGACATTTTGGAGGCAAACGGCCTTAACTGCTTCGCCCTTTCCAACCACCTCGTGGGGCAGTGCGTTTGCGACAATATCGACTCGCGCCACCGCGCAATGATGCCCGACTCTATCTGGGGCGACGGCAATCCCGAAGGCGTGCGCCAGCGCGCGGCGGCCGAGATGGTTCGCACCGCGAAAGTCTGCAAAAAATTCATGTCGATGCGCCCGAAGTCTCTTGCGGACTCCCCGCTTCCGCCGACGGTAACGGGTTTCACCGGCTCGTCCATTTGGCAGTATCTGTACTCTTTTCCGCCGGCGTCGCAGGAAATGATTAACGCCGGCTACGAAGACTTCGCGAAACGCTGGACGCCCATCATGGACGCTTTCGACGCGGAGGGCGTAAACTTCGCGCTTGAAGTCCACCCGACGGAAATCGCGTTCGACATCGCGAGTGCCGAACGCGCCCTCAAAGCAATCAAGAACCACCCGCGCTTCGGTTTCAACTACGACCCGTCGCACTTCGGCTATCAGGGCGTAGACTATGTGAAGTTTATCCGCAAATTCTCCGACCGCATCTACCACGCCCACATGAAAGACGTCTGGTGGGGACACGGCACGGGAGAGGCGGGCGTCTTCGGCGGACATACCGACTTCTGCGACCCCCGCCGCTACTGGGACTTCCGCTCAATCGGACACGGCGACATCAACTTCGAGGAAATCATCGTCGCCCTCAACGACATCGGCTACAAGGGCCCGCTTTCGGTCGAATGGGAAGACGGCAGAATGGACAGAATCCACGGCGCTACGGAAGCGTGCGCGCGCGTCAAGTCCTTCGACTTCCCCACGAGCGACATCGCTTTCGACTCCGCGTTCGACACCTCGAACCAATAGCGTTTCCGCAAGCCGCGCGACGTTTCCCGCCCGCGGCGGCGCGTGTCCGCGCCCGGTTCAATCGTATGCGGAAAATCCGCGGGAGGCTTCGAACAAACGCGTGTGCATGCGTGTCGAATACGGTAAAAACGGCGTTTTTTGCGCCGCCCGCCCATAAAAAACTTTACAACGGGGCGGGTAGTCTTATAAACGTCTTTTGAAATTATATTCATTTCACTTTCATTTCACTAACTAAAATAGAAAACAAAATAATGAAATTCAGCAATCTCACATACACTATGGCATTTTGGCTGCTCCGCTTCTGGCTCGCCGCGCGCGCAATCGGTACGGGGCTTACAAAGTTCCAGGGTACAAAAGAAGTCGTCAAAGACGCCGGCGGTTTGAGCGCCGACGACGTTGACATTCTTCAAGACATGGCGTCGAACGCCGCAGGCGGCCCGCCCGTCGAAAAGGTCACCGAAACCGTTCAGGCTCTCGGCTTCCAGTTCTACCACGGTCTGCCGGCGAAAGGTCCGATGACCGTCGATACGTTCAGCGCAAGCCCGCTCATGCCCTCGTTCATGGTTCAGCCCTATGCGTTCGTTCTCGGCTACGCGCTCATCGCCCTCGGCGTTGCGCTGTTGCTCGGCATCTGCACGCGCGTCTCGCTGTTCCTCATGGGTCTGCTCTACATTTCGCTGACCTGGGGCTTCATCATTCTCGAACCCTCCATGGGTCCGAACGCCGCCGCGGGTATCGCGTATCTCGGCGTGCACTTGGTTCTCATCGTCGGCGCTCTCCTGCTTGCCGACTACAACAAGTTCGAGCTTGTGAAATGCAAATGCGGTTGCAAGTGCGGCTGCAATAAATAATTACAATTAAAATATACAACTACACAATCATGAAGGATTTTACTCGTAGAGATTTTCTCAAAACGGCAGGCGTAGCGGGCGGCGGTCTCGTTCTCTCGTCGGGTCTGCTTAACGCGGCTGCGGCGAAAGAGGGCAAAAAGCTCAACATCGCCATGGTCGGCGTCGGCGCGGAAGGCCGCGTGCTTCTGCAAAGCCTCCTGAAAATGCCCAATCTCAACTTCGTGGCAATCTGCGACATTTGGGAAGCGTACAACCAGAAATACGCGCGCGCGCTTATCAAGAAGACGCTCAAACAGACCCCCAAGGGCTATATCGACTATAAAGACCTCATCAAGAACCACGCAAAGGAACTCGACGCGGTGTTCATCGCAACTCCCGACTTCTGGCACGCGCCCATGACGGTTGACTTCCTCGAAGCGGGCGTCAACGTCTATTGCGAAAAGATGATGTCCGACACTCTCGAAGGCGCGCGCAAAATGGTTCGCGCGGCTCGCAAGAGCGGGAAGCTTCTGCAAATCGGCCACCAGCGCAAGAGCAACCCGCGCTACATCTACGCGCGCGAAAAGCTCCTCCGCGAAGCCAACATTTGCGGCAATATCATGGCCTGCAACGGCCAGTGGAACAGAGCGGTCTCCAAGGACATCGTCGCTCCCAAGAATCCGAAGTACGCCATTCCGCAGGAAATCCTCCACAAGTACGGCTACAAGGACATGAACCAGTTCCTCAACTGGCGCTGGTCTAAGGGTCTCGGCGGCGGCGCGATTTCCGACTTGGGCGCGCACCAAATCGACATTTTCGGCTGGATGCTCGGAGCGCGTCCCTCGCGCGTAATGGCGTCGGGCAACCGCGACTACTACAAGAAGGCGGACGGCACTCCCGCGCACGACTGGGACGACAACGTTATGTGCATTTTTGAATTCGATAAGACATTCCAGGGCAAAAAGGCGCAGGTGTTCTATCAGGTTCTCACCACGACAAGCTCGGGCGGCGGCTATTTCGAATCTTTCATGGGCGACAACGGCACGTTGAAGATGTCGGAAAATCCCGCTCTGACAAAGCTTTTCCGCGAAAACAACGCTCCCGACTGGAAGCCGCTTATCGAAAACGGCACAATCGGCGCGGGCGAAGCAAGCGCGGCTTCCGCAAAGGTTGCGGACTCCCGCGAAACAAAGGCTCTTGTCGGTTATAGCTTCCCCGAAAAAGTCCCCGGACTCAGCGCGGAAAAGCCGATTCACATGTACCACCTCGAAAACTTCGTAGGCGCGGTTCGCGGCGAAAACAAACTTTCCTGCGACGCCGAACACGCGTTCGAAGCCGAAGCCGCCGTATTCAAGGCGCGCGAAGCCATCGCAAACGGCCCCGCGACGTTCTCGGATTCCGACTTCGTTGTCGCATAACCAAATTTCATACAAAAGGAAAATATAATGAAAAAAACAATCATCGCATTTGTGGCGCTCGCCGCCGCGCTTTGCTCCTACGCAAAGCCCCTTAAACTCGACGTTCCCCGCTCGCAGCTGACGGGAACTCCCGTGCCGATTAAAATCGACAACCTCGAAGCAAAAGCTCCGAATCCCGAACCCAACGTTCCGGACGACGTTTCGAACATCGCAAAGGGCAAGAAGGTAACGTCTTCGGACGACTTCCCGCTCATCGGCGAACTCGAACTCATCACCGACGGCGACAAGGAAGCGGCGGAAGGCTCGTATGTCGAACTTGCCGACAAGCTTCAGTGGGTTCAAATCGACCTCGAAAAGAGCGCGGAAATCTTCGCAATCGCGGTTTGGCACTACCACAGTCAGGAACGCGCCTACAAGGACGTAGTCGTCCAGATTTCCGACGACCCCGCGTTCAAGAGCGGCGTCAAGACCGTTTTCAATAACGACAACGACAACTCCGCCAAGCTCGGCAAGGGCGACAACAAGGCATACGTCGAAACAAACCTCGGCAAGCTCATGGTTGTAAATCCCCCCGTCAAGGGCAGATACGTTCGCCTCTATTCGAACGGCAACACTTCGAACGATATGAACCACTATATCGAAGTCGAAGTCTTCGGCAGATAATACACCGATTTTAAAAGGCGGCACTCGCGCGAGTGCCGCCTTTTTTGTGCGCACGCGCCCGTTTTAAAGCGCAATTGCGCGCGGAACTCCGCTTCCTTTGGGTTGTCCGAAAAAATGCCTGCCCTGACGGGAATTATGTTTTCTCCGCGGTATCGGAGGAAATGTCCGCCGCGCGGAACTCCGCTTCTTGCATGTTGCCCGAAGAAAAATTTGCCGCGCGAAATCCGCGCAATGTGCGCCTTGTTTTGAGCCGCGCCACGGGGGCAATTTTCGCGCTCTTTGCGCAAATGTTTGATTGACACAAAGGGGCAAAAACGGGTAATTGTTTGCCGTACAAGTGCTATTCAAAACCAATGGGTGTATTATGAAAAAATGTCTATATATGTTTGCCGCGCTGTTGCTGTCTGCGGGCGCGGCCTTTGGGTTCGACTCCGAGGCTCGGCTAATCGTGCAGGCGGAAAAAATATGCGGCTTCGAGGCAAAAGCCACGCGAGGCGGACGCGTATCCGTCGGCGAGCTTAAAACAGGCGACAAGCGCGTTTCGTTGGTGGACTACTACTATAAAAACAAGTCGGAGGTTTGGGAAACCGCGGGCTTCAAGTTCAAGGCGGACTTCGACGGCTCGGTTCTGCTTTTCATCTCGGCTCTGCGCCGCTCGCACGGCGGAAAGACCGAAATGCTCACCGTCGCCTACGACGACATCGCAATAGACGGAAAGCCCGTGCTCAACGGCGACTTCTCGGGCGACTACAACAACTGGTGGGGCAGCCGCACGTTCCCGACGGCAATCCTTTCCGAGACCGCCGCCGACGGAAAGCAAAACAAGTTTCTGCGGGCGTGGTGCAACTCGTATTTGGTGCAGCGCATTCCCGTCGCAAAGGGCGTCGAGTACGAAATAACTTTCCGCACGAAGCCGCTCGGAAAAATCGACATCGACCGCGGCGAATGCCTGCCGCTTGATATTTCAAAATACTCGAATTTTAACCTTTCCGATTTTTCCATATGGAAATTCCCGTATAATTTGTCCGAAATCGGCAAGGCTAATGGAAATTTCGGCGGAATCAAATTCGATTTGATAAAACGCCCCGACGGAAAGGGATTCGGCGGTGTGCTCTTCGCCTCCAAAAACAACGCAAACGCCGCAAAAAAAATTACAGTGGATAGAAAAATCGCGGGCAAGTTCATCTACATTTTGCACACTTCGGTGCGCTCCTCCAAATCGGAGCCGCCCACCGCAAAAGTTAACATGAAACTCTACGACGGCACGGAGGCTTCGTACACGCTAAGACGCTACCGCGACACTTGGTTCTTCGACGATTCGGGCGAAATCAACAACAACGCGCGTCCCGTGTTCTACGCCAAGCCCGACAAGAAGCTGGGCGCGGTGTATCTCTCGCGGATAGATATGCCCGACGGCGCGGCGTTGAAGTCTCTCGAAATAGAAACCGAGCGCGGCGACGCCTTCCTGCTCTTGGGTATTACCGTGGGAGACAAGCAGGTTGCTAAATGCAATATCGAGCCGTTCGACAAAAAGGAATGGGTCGCAGTCGACATTCCCGAAGACATCTACGTTCGCGAAGGCTCGGCTCTCGACCAGTCGCGCTTCTTCGACTCCGCCCCTGCGGGAACTTACGGCAGGGTGATTCTGTCGGAGCGCGGCACGCTCGCGTTCGAAAAGACGCCCGAAAAGGACGTCCGCTTCAAGGGCTTTTCGGAGTATTCGCTGTCGCACTTCCTGAAATTCCCGCAGGAAAAGCGCACGGAGGAAATCAAGCGCTACGCAAAGTCTTTCAAAACCCACGGCTACAACTTCGCGAGGATTTCGTTCGAAATTTTGCGCGACGACATGCCCGACATCGAGCGCGAAACCCTCTACGACACCGCCGACAGGCTTCTCTACGAGCTTAAAAAGAACGGCGTCTACGTGCATCTCACCCTCACATGGTACAGAATGGGGCTGAAAGACTACGACTTCCATATCCGCGACGACGTGAAGCTTCGCGCCGTCTTCGGAGAGCCGAATGTCCGCGCACAGTGGGCGAAAAACGCAACGTACGTCCTCAACCACTTCAACCCCTACACGGGCATGCGCTGGAAGGACGACCCCATGTTCGTCTGCGCCGAGTACTACAACGAGCTTGCCATCTGTTATAGCCGCATGGACGAATCGCGCAAGTTCCACCCCAACGACAAAATTCTGCCCGAAACCCGCGCGTTCGTCATGGACAAGTGGCGCGGCTGGCTCGAAAAACGCTACAAGGGCGACATCTCCGCGCTCAACGCCGCGTGGGACAAAATCTTTTCGAAAAAGGGCAAATTCGCCTACAAGAGCTTCGCTGAAGTTCCGTGCATTGTCGCGGGAAACGACGACTGGGAGCGCTGCTGTTGGGACTTCATGGCGGACTTTGTCGCGTTCGCCGAAAAGACCGTAGACTCCGCGGGCTACAAGGGGCTTAAAGTTCAGAACAATCTCGGCCCGAACGTCTATGGAACGTATATCCGCAGCAAGACGACCGACTACGTAATTGCCAACACCTACTTCGCCCACCCGTCGAGCTTCGACATAAATAACGCCTCGTGCTATCAGGGCAATGCGCTCCAATCTGGGGCGGGGTATTGGCGCGGAATCTCCGCAATGAAAATTAACAACCGTCCGTTTTTTGTGACCGAATATAACCACTGCTATTGGAATACTTCCCGCTATGCGATGCCCGCGATGTTCGCGCCGCTCTCGGCGTTCCAGAACTTTTCGGGGCTTACGATACACTCCGACGCCGTGCCCTACGCCCAGCGTTGGAGCAGGACGATGAGCGCGTTTAAAGTGTACCCGTCTCCCGTGGCGCAGGCGAGCGAGCTTGTTTCGTCGGCGGCATTCATTCGCGGCGACGTGCAGCCCGCGCGGCACAGAATAGACATAGCAGTCTCGGACGACTTCCTCCAAAACAACACGCGCTCCGTCCGCGCGTTCAACAGCTCGCAGACGCAGTACATGCTGCTTACGGGCTTCGGGGCGGCGTTCGGCGGCGACGTTCCGAAGGCGGTCAAGGGCGTGAAGTTCCGCCCCGCCGACATGACTCTCAGCCCCGTCGGCAGCTCCGAAATCGTCTCCGAGGCGTGGTACCACAGCGTCAAGGACGGCGGCGGCGCGTTCGACCTCGAAAAATTCGTGTCAACCATGCGCGAAAAGGGCATTCTGCCGCCAGACAACATCACGGACGTAAAGCGCGGAATTTTGCAGTCCGACACGGGCGAAATCACCGTGGACATGAAAAAGTGCTCGATGAAAGTTTCAACGCCGCGCACGGAAATCGCGGCAATGCAATCCCCGACGGAAACGCGGCTGGGCGCGCTTAAAATCGTTTCGGCGGACGTTCCGTCGTCAATCGGCGTGGTGTCGCTCGACGGCGCGAAGATTTCGGACAGCTCGCGGCTGATGTTCATGTTCATCACCCGCGAGGGCAACACCGACATGGCGCTTTCGTACGACAAAACCGCGTCTGCGTACGGCGGGCGCGTCCCGATGGTGATGAAAAAGGGAACGGTTCGCGCCGAGCTGCGCCTCGACCCGCGCTCGCGCTACGAGGTCTATCCCGTCGCGCTCAACGGCGAACGCCGCGCGAAGATTCCGTTCGAATTTTCGGGGGGCGTAATGAAAATCGCAATCGACAATTCCAAGCTTCCGAACGGCGCGACGCCGTTCTTCGAAATCGTCAAGGTGAAATAGAATCCTCCCGCGCCGGTTTTTTCGTGCGGAAATTTTATAACGAAACGGAAAAATAAACACGGCGCGGAAATTTCCGCGGAAAGCGGTTTTCGGAGAGCAAGCGTCCGACTGCCGCAAAACGCTTCGGCGCGGGGCTTCCCGCGCCATACTTTTGTTGACAAAACGTGCCGCCGATTTTTCAATGTTTTGCATGAAAAAATTTGCGGCGTTTTTGTTTGCGGCGTCGGCGTTTTGCGTTGCCGACGCGCAGGTTGTGGCGGGGTCGAGCTTCTTCGACCAAATTGTGTCGGACTGGCACGCGGGGGCAACCCTCGACGTCTCGCAGTCGGCGGCTCTCTCCTCCGACCTCCACGACGACGGCGACGGCCGCCTCGGCTCGTATTCCACGACCGCCGCGCTGAAATTTCAGGGAGTGCGCAACAGGCACGCGTTCGACGTGTCTTTCGGCTACTCGCATTCGTACTACGATTTTTCCGCGGTCTCGCCGTTTTCCGACGTAAACACGCTTTCGGCAAACGCGTTTTATTCTTGCGGACTCGGCGGAAGGTGGAGCGCGTTCGGCGTGGCGCACGGCTCGCTTTCGTCGGAGTCGGGCGCGGGGCTGTCGGACGGCGGCAGGCTTGTGTTGGGCGGCGGCGCGGGCTACGCAATTTCGGAGAGCCTAAGCTTCGGCTTGGGCGTTGCTGCGGTCTCGCGCATGGACAACGAGTGGCTGCCCCTGCCGTGCGGCTATTTGAAGTGGCAAATCGACGAGCGTTGGAGTCTGCGCGCGTTCGACGGCGTTGCCGTAATCTTCGACGCATTCGGCGACGGCTCGCTTCTGTTCAACGCCTCGTGCGAATACACAAACGCGAATATCCGCCTGACGAAATCGGCTGGCGGGGTAAAGCGTTCCGTTTCCGACAACACCGTCAACATGGTTTTCGGAGCCACATACAATTTCGGCGGCTACTTCTATGTGTCGGGTTCTGTCGGCGCGAACGTCTACCGCAGGCTGGTTTTCAGATACGGCGGACATTCGGCGGAGGAGTTTTCGGCGGACATCGCTCCCGTGTTTTTTCTCCACGCAGGGTGCAAGTTTTAGTAAAATGCGGACTTTCAATCGGCGGCACGCGGCGCGTTTCCGCTTTTTTTCGCGTAAATTCGAGTGCGGCACAAAAATTTTGTTAAAATTGCAAAAAAACACCAAGTTTTTCCAAAATAACACTTGACTTTTGTTGGAATTTTTTAGATTTTAAACGCCATAAATGCGAAAGATTCGATTTTGCTGCGATTAATCGGGTTTATGCGCATACTCCGAGAAATCGGAGTTTCAATTTTCTTCTCATAATAATCCCATAAAAACAGGCGCACAAGGCAATGGACTTGTGCGCCTTTCTTTTGCTTTTTCGCGTCGGCGTTTGTCGGTAGTTGTGGCATTTTGCTCTGCGCGTTTGCCTCTGTCTGCGCGGCGGTTCTTGTTTTGCGCGTGTGTTGCGGGAGCTTAAAACACGCCGCTATATGCGGCGGCGCGTTTTGTGTTATGGGGATTGCATCGGCGCATGCGGCGTGTGCGTTTGTTTGCGTTTTTTTTGCGGCGGCAAATTTTAAGGGCATTGCGCGGGGGTGCCGAATGCGTTGGTACGTCGGCTTGCGCTTGCTTGGTGCGGCGCGTTTTTTCGGGCAAATATTTCAACGCGTTCGGGAAAATGTTTTTTGCGATTGAATGCGCCTTTGAATTTTGGCGACGAATGATTGCCAGATTTTCGTCGATTGGGAATTTTGCGAGAGTGATTATTTTTCCGCTTCGGTATAATTTTTCCGCATGCTGAATTTGTCTTCCGAAGTAGGGAATTGCGCCGCCTATCTGTTTGAGCCGCGCTCGCAGATTTTCAGAAGCGTGTATCCCTCGGAGTCGCCGACGCTTTTGTTTTCGACGTACACCGCGCCCGCCGTCGAGCTTGCCTCCGCCTTGCGCCCCTCGACGGCGTTTTCGGAGCGGTTGTAAATTTTCTTAACGTTTTCGGAAAAATATTTTGCGGTATCGGGCGACGCGTAAAAGGCGCAGAGGTAGTATTCCGCCGCGCCGCGCCGCGCGCGGATTTCTATTTTGAGCAGTCCGCATTTGTAGTCGGCGAACTTGGAGGGGATCTCCCTTGCGCCGCGCTCGGAAAGTTCGGTTTGGTTTTTCACCCACACTATGCCGTCGGAGACGCTGCCGATTTCGCCGCGCAGGGCGCGGTAGAGCGTGTCGTCGTAGTCTTTGTTTTCGATGTCGAGCAGCTTTTTGAGCGTTTCGGGGCTTGCGCCGTTGAGGTTTGTTTTTTCGAAAAGTTCGAGCGACACTCCCGCAGTGAAGGCTTTGAAAAACTCGTTGGGTTTGCCGTTTTCGTCGAAGAGAAATTCTCCGACGTTTTTGACGTATTTGAGTTCGCCGAAAGAGAGGAAATTGCGGTTGGGCGGCTTGGGGGCGTCGGAGTCGTAGTCGTCGTATTCCGCGCCGTCGGGCGATTTGGAGTCGTCGTTGTCGCGCCAGTCCACTATGCAGTCGGCGAATTCCCGCGCGGTGTTTTCCGACACGTCCATGCCCTCGAAGATTTTCTGAATGTCCGCCGACGCCAGAGCGCAGAGCGGAAGTTTTGCGCTTTCGTCGGAAATTTCGGCGGCGATTTCGTCGGAGAATTTCAGGCGTCCATCTTCGAAAGGCCTGCCCCAGCCCTGTTCGGCTGAGTACAGCCCGCCGTCGATTTTCGCGTATTCTTCGAGCACGGCGACCGCCGCGTACAGCGCGGAGTACGCGCTTTCGCGCAGTCCGTATTCCGCGTTCGACGACGCCGAAATTTTGAGCGTCCGCGCGGTGTGTTCCACGATTCCGACCGACAGAACCGACGCCGCGAAAATCAGCCCGAATACGAAAATTAGCGCGTTTGCCTTTTTGTATTTCATTTCAGGTTTGGGTCGAGCATGCCCGACAGAGGGATTATCCGTTCGATTTTTTCGCCGGCGCGCTCGAACAGCAGTTTGACGTACGATGGCATGTCGCCGATGTTCGAGAGGTCGTCTTCCTCGCGCCAGCCGTTTGTGTCGGGGAGCAGGTAGGAGATTTTTTTTACATAGGGCGAGAGCGGCGTTTTGTAGAGCACCGCCTCCGAATTTTTTTTCTCCGCGTTTGCATGCCGCCAGACGAGCGAAAGCCCGTCGGTGTCGTGCGAAAGGTAGCAGATTTTTTCGGGCGAGAACCTTTCGGCGGCGAGCAGAATCGGCGTCTGCTCGTCGATTTCGAACGCGAGCGCGGTCTCCGACGATTCGGGAATTTCGGCGACGGCGAGCGTGTTCGACGCGTTTTGATGCGACACGTTTCCGATTTTCGACGCGTGAAGCAGCGCGGAGTTGATAAACGCCGCCCGCAGGAATTTCTCCGCGCCGTCGGCGTGTTTTGTGAGCGACCAGCCGCCCTCGACGCGCTCCGCGGTGTTCGCCAAATTAAGCAGCGTCGCGGCGCAGCCGAACATCACGACCGCCGCCACGGACATCGCGAGCACCACCTCCAAGAGTGTGAACGCGCGTCTCATTTTTCCGCCCTCCATTCGCGCCGCTTCTTTTCGAGAAAGTCGGTTCTGTCTTTTATGAGGTCGTCGCGCTCGTTTGTGTTTTCGTACCACGACTGCCCGCGCTTGACGAAAATTTTCGTCGAAAATTCGCGACGTTCGCCCTTGCCGCTTATCGACAGTTCGAAGAGGTCGAGCACTTCGGTGGGTTCGGCTTTCGCGTAGATTTTGTATTTCCGCCCGTCGAGCGCCTCCACTTCCGCGCCGTCGTCGAGGCTGTCGTAGTCGGCGATTTTCAACGCTTCGGCGACGATTTGCCCGTTTACGGCGTCGTCGAGCGACGATTTTTCGGGGAGGTCGAGCGCGGAGAGGCAGTTCACGCAGACCTGCGAGACCGCAACCGCCGCCGCCGCGAACAGCGCGAGCGCAAGGACGGATTCCGCAAGAGTGAACGCGCGTTTTTTCATTTTTCGATTCCCGTTGCCTCCGCGCAGAGCGGGTCGATTTTCACCGTCGCGGGCGTTTCGTCGCCGAAGCGGAAGACTGCGCTTGCGGGCGTGCACGTTCCGTCCGCGCCGACTTCGATTGAGTCGAGGGGCACGTCGGGGAAATCCGCCGATTCGCGCCCGACGGTTTCGGGGTATTGCGGAACAAGCCCGGCGCGGAAAGTTTCGTCGGAGGGGAGGGCGAACTTCGCGGCTTCGGATTTGTCGGAGGCGTCGCGAACCACAATCGCGCCAGATTCGAGCGCGAGCGACATTTTTCGCCCGCGCGTCGCCGCCTCTATTTTTGCAGTTTTTAGCGCGGAAATGAAAACGCGTTCGGGCGCGCGCGCAAGAAGCGCGTCTTTCGAAAACAGCCCCGTGCCCGCCGCTACAAAGCCCGCCATTGCGGCAATCAGGGCTATTGCAAGCAGCACTTCGGTCAGGGTGAACGCCGCGCGCCGCATTTTTCTACCAGTTGCCGATGTCGTCTTCGGTGTCGGGCTGTCCGTCGGGACCGTTCGACCACACGTCGTAGCCGACCTTGCTTTTCGTCGAGGGGCACCTGTATTGGTAGGCGTTTCCCCACGGGTCGAGCGGCAGGCTTCGCGCGTACGGGCCCTTCCATCTTTCGGAGAGCGCGTCTGGCGCGTTGACGAGGGCGTTCAGCCCCTCTTCTGTCGTCGGGTATCTGCCGACGGAAAGTTTGAACGACATCAGCGGAGTCGCGAACGAGTCCTCGACCATCGACTTTGCGATTTTCGTCTGCCCGCCCGTCATGAGCGTGTCGAGGTTGCCGACCACGATGAACGCAAGCAGCGATATCAGCGCGATTGCCAGCAGTACTTCGATAATCGTGAAAGCCCTCCGCGCCGATTTCGCCGCGCGGCGTCCGAAAGAATGTGCGTGATTTTCCATTCGAAATTTCCTTTGTCTTTTAGAAACGCCGAAAATCCGTCAAAGTTTCGCGGGCGTCAAAGATTTTCGAGCCTGTTGCAGACTTCGTCGATGAGGAAGTCGGGCGTGGACGCGCCCGCGGTGACCCCCACGACGCCGAATTTTTTGATTGCGTCGAGGTCCAGCTCTTTGAGCGTTTCGATGTGGAAGCACGGAAGCCCCGTGCGCTGCGCCATGATTGCAAGCTTTACGGTGTTCGCCGAGTGTTTGCCGCCTATTACCACAATCGCCTCCGCGCCCTTTTCGGCGAGCACGTTCACGTCTTTCTGGCGTTCCTTCGTCGCGCCGCAGATGGTGTCGATGACCTTCGTGTCGGGGAAGCGTTTTTTGAAGTATTCGGAAATTTCGTTGTAGTCGTCGGTGAACATTGTCGACTGCGAGACCATGCAGATGTCGCCCTTGATGTCGGGCAGGGCGTCTATCGCCTTTTTGTCTTTTACGACGTACCCGCGCCCGCCGGCGTAGCCGAGAAGCCCGATGACTTCGGGGTGGTCGGGGTCGCCCACAATGACGGTGGTGAAATTTTTATTGGCGTGCATTTTGATTATGCCCGCGATTTTCCCCACGTCGGGGCAGGTGGCGTCCTTGCAGCGCATGCCGAGGCTTTGCAGGTATTTGCGGCGGTCGGGCGAGACGCCGTGGGCGCGGAACACGAGCACGCTGTCGCCTTGCGAAGAGCCTTTGATTTGCTCGTCGATGGACGATTCGCTTTTATAGTCGCCTATTTCGAGAACTCCGCACTGCGTGAGGCGTTCCATCATCTGCCTGTTGTGGATAAGCGGACCGTCGGTAAAGACCTTGCATTTGCCGCCGTCGGTGCATGTTGTCGCGATTTCAATCGCGCGCTCCACTCCGAAGCAGAATCCCGCGCTTTTTGCTCTTATTACTTTCATAAATCCCTAAATTTTTTTGAGGTCGAAGCCGGCCTTTTTGTCGAGCACGCTCCACCCGAGTTCCGCGATTTTTTTGCGCAGTTCGTCGGCTTTTGCGAAGTCCCTTGCCTTTTTTGCGTCCCAACGCGCCTGCGCGAGCGCCGCAATTTCTTCGGGGGCGTCTGCGGCGGATTCCTCCGTCTTTTCCGAGAGGTCTATGCCGAGCGCGTACATCAGCGAGCCGAGGGCTGCGACGTCCTTTTTGTCTCCGCCGAGTTTCGGCAGCGCGCCGAAGATTTCGCCGAGTGCTTTGGGCGTGTTGAGGTCGTCGCAAAGTGCGTTCCACGCGGGTTCGAAAATCGTCCCCGCAAAGTTGTTTTCGGGCTTTACGAGCTTTTCGAAATCGCCGAACGACATTCCCGATTTTTCGAGCGCCGCCTTTGCCGATTTCGACAGCTTTGCCAACGCGCTCTTTGCGTCGTCAAGCCCCTTGAACGTGAAGTTGAGCTGCTGGCGGTAGTGCCCCGAAAGCAGTGCGTATCTGATTTGCGCTGGCGTGTAGCCCTTCGCCGTGAGGTCGTCGAGCGTGTAGAGGTTGCCGAGGCTTTTCGACATCTTCTGTCCCTCGACCATCAGGTGCGCGCTGTGGAACCAGTAGCGGACGTAGGGCGATTTGCCCGTCGAGCACTCGCTCTGCGCGATTTCGTTTTCGTGGTGGGGAAAGCAGAGGTCGATGCCGCCGCCGTGCAGGTCGAAAGTGTCTCCGAGGTATTTGCGCGACATCGCCGAGCACTCTATGTGCCAGCCCGGTCTGCCATCGCCCCACGGCGACTTCCAGAAGTTCTCGCCGTCTTCGGGTTTGCGTCCCTTCCACAGCGCGAAGTCTGATACGTTTTCGCGCTCGTATTCGTCGGCGTTGTTTGCCTCTCCCGCCGAGTTTACCGCCTGCGTCGCCATGTGCTCGCGGTCGAGACCGGCGAGTTTCCCGTAGTCGGGGAACGACGCTATTTTAAAGTATACGCTGCCGTCTTTTGCGGGGTAGGCGTGCCCGTTGTCCACGAGCGTCGAAACCATGTCGAGCTGTTCGGCGATGTGTTCGGTCGCCCGCGGCTCCACGGTGGGGCGGAGCATGTTGAGCTTGTCGCAGTCGGCGTGGAATTTGTCCTCCCACTTTTTTGTAAATTCTTTGAGCGACACCCCCAGTTTGCGGCTTTCGCGGATTGTTTTGTCGTCGACGTCGGTGATGTTTCTTACGTGTTTTACCTTCAACCCCGAGCATTCGAGCGTGCGCCGCAGAATGTCCTGCACGACAAACGTCCTGAAATTGCCGATGTGCGCGGGGCCGTAGACCGTCGGGCCGCAGCAGTACATTCTGAACGTGTCGGTTTCGGGCGTCAGAACGTCTTTTTGTCGTGAAAGGGTGTTGTGGATTGATACATTCATTTTTGTTGCTATTTTTTTCGACGGGTTCATATCAAACCACAATGAACGAAAATTTCAAGCTCGATATAAAAAAGCGTCCGCGCCGCCTGCGCAAGAGCGACGCCATTCTCTCCCTCTGCGAGGAAACGCGCGTTTCCCCCTCCGATTTGATTCTGCCCGTCTTCCTTAAAGAGGGCAAAAACGGAGCGGACAAAATTCCGTCGATGCCCAACGTCTACCGCCACACAATCGACTCTCTCCTGCGCCTCTGCGACGGCTTGGCGAAAAAGGGCGTCATGGCGATTGCCCCGTTCCCGCTTGTCGAACGCTCTAAGAAGACCCTCCTCGCCGACGAGGCGGTCAACCCGAAGTCCCTCGCAAACCGCGCGATTGCCGCCGTGAAAAAACGCTTTCCCGAAATGGCGGTTGTCGCCGACATCGCGCTCGATCCCTACACCTCGCACGGGCACGACGGCATTCTCGACGATTCGGGAACGTGGATTATCAACGACGAAACCGTCGAGATTCTCGCGGCGATGGCTCTTGTCGCCGCCCAGTCGGGCGCGGATTTCGTCGCGCCGAGCGACATGATGGACGGCAGAATAGGCGCAATCCGCTCCGCCCTCGACGACTGCGACTTTCAGGACACCGCAATCATGGCGTACAGCGCAAAGTATGCCTCCGCTTTCTACGGGCCTTTCCGCGACGCAATCGGTTCCGCGCCCAAGCAGCAGGGCAAGGCGAAGAAGTATCTCGACAAAAAAGGCTACCAGTTAAATCCCGCAAACTCCCGCGAGGCTCTGAAAGAGGCGGCTCTCGACGAAGAGGAGGGCGCGGACGTCATCATGGTAAAGCCCGCGGGGCACTATCTCGACATCATTGCTAAAATCAAAGAGCGCACGACTCTTCCGATTGCCGCGTATCAGGTTTCGGGCGAGTATTCCATGATTATGGCTGCGGCGCAAAACGGTTGGATTGATTTGGATAAGACGGTGAGGGAGTCTCTTGTGTCAATAAAACGCGCAGGAGCGGACATGATTTTGACTTACTTCGCTAACGGCGCGTTATAGCACTTCCCTAAGGGCGTTTCGCGCACGTTCCAGACCGCTTACATACGCCAAGTATGCTACGCGCCCTGTACCGTGCGCAAAGCCGCCCTTATGAAAGCACTCTAACGCGCCTAAAAAGTGAGCGCACGGCGCGAAGTTTTTTAGGTTGTTTTGGGATAAAAGTGGAGTAGGGCGTTTCGTCAGCCGACTTGTGTTTTGGGATAGCCGCATACGCCACGCACCCCGCAAGCGCGAGAAAGCCACCGCCTGAACGGCACTCTAACGCGCCTAATATTACAGCGCGGAGCGCGGAAGATTTTTAGAGTGCTCTGGGAGAAAAGTTGAGTGAAGCGGTAAGCGGAGAATCCGTGTTTGGGGATTCCCGCTTTTTTTTATCCGCGCAAAGCGCGTCTATTTTTATTTGTTTCTTTTCAAAATATTGCATTTTCCAAACGCCAGTAATTGCCGCAGGCAATTCGGAGTAATCCAGAAAAGGCGCGGGTAACCCGCGCCGAATAATAACAGAAGGAACGAAGTTCCGTTGCCGTGCAGGCTGCAGCCTGCCGAAGCTCCGACGACCGGCGCGGCTCGCGCCCGAAGCTCCGTAGGGAGGCGCACCTTGCGCTCGCGACTCGCGCCCTTTTTTTGCTTGTGTTGGGGTTGGGGTTTTGTTTTGGTTGTTTTTAGCTCCTCAGACGTTTGAGGGGGTATTATTATTACAAATCACATCACATATTATATGGGAAGAACAAGAATCAGGAATGTAGGGTCGGTACTGGCGGCGTTTGCGTTTGTATCGGCGGTATCGTCTTTGAATGCGGCGTGGGCGCCTGTCGGCGGCCAGCTTATGACGAAGTGGGGGCGGAATATCGACGTAAACAACGTATTGCCGGAGTATCCGCGTCCGCAGATGGAGCGTTCGGAATGGAAGAACCTCAACGGCCTTTGGCGTTATGCAATCACGCCGATAGACGCCGAATGCGCAAAGTTCGACGGCGAAATCCTCGTGCCGTTTGCGGTAGAGTCGGCGTTGTCGGGTGTGGGCAAAAAGTTCACGGCTTCCGACGCACTTTGGTATGAGCGCGACTTCGAGCTTCCCGCGTCGTGGAGCGGCAAAAACGTGCTTCTGAATTTCGGCGCGGTGGACCACTCCTGCGATGTGTGGGTAAACGGCGAACACGTCGGCTCGCATTCGGGCGGCTACACGCCGTTTTCGCTCGACATCACAAAGGCGTTGAAGTCGGGCAAAAACATTCTGCGCGTGAAGGTTGTCGACCCGACCGACGACATGGAAAAATGCTTCCAGCCGCGCGGCAAGCAGTCGCTCAATCCGAAGGGCTGTTTCTACACGGCCGTTAGTGGCATTTGGCAGACGGTGTGGCTCGAACCCGTCGGCGCAAAGCATGTGGCGTCGGTGAAATACACGCCCGACGTAGACAAGTCGCGCATGGCGGTTGAAGTTTTCGCGCCCGCGGGCACGGAGTTTGTCGCCGAGCTTTCCGACGGCGGAAAGACCGTCGCAACCGCAAAGGCGGCGGCGAACGCAAAGGCGTATTTCGAAATCAAAAATCCCAAGTTGTGGTCGCCCGACTCGCCGCACCTCTACGGTACAAAGGTTAAGCTTTTTGACGCGGGCAAACAGGTCGACGAAGTTTCGGGGTATGCCGCAATGCGCAAAGTTTCGCGCCAGTCGCTGACGAAAGACGAGCACCCGAAGCGTTCGAAGGACGTAATGACGCTCAACGGCAAGCCCGTCTACAACTTCGGCCCGCTCGACCAGGGCTGGTGGCCCGACGGACTCTACACCGCGCCGTCCGACGAAGCCCTGAAATACGACATCGAAAAGACCAAGTCGTGGGGCTTCAACATGATTCGCAAGCACATCAAGGTTGAACCCGCCCGCTGGTACTACCACTGCGACAGGCTCGGCATTCTCGTTTGGCAGGACATGCCCTGCGGCAAGGACGGCAACGTCCGCACTCCGTGGGCGTTCGCGCGATACCTCGAAAAGGACACGGGCGAATTTTCGCAAAAGGCGTTCGACACGTTCATGAAGGAGTATCGGGAAATGATAGACTTTCTCTGGTCGAGCCCGTCTGTCGTGTTCTGGGTTCCGTTCAACGAGGGCTGGGGGCAGATGAACACCGCGCAGGTCGCCGACTGGACGAAAAAGTACGACCCTACCCGCCTTGTCAACGCCGCGAGCGGCGGAAACTTCATCGGCAACAAGGGCGACATGACCGACGTCCACAGCTACCCGCACCCGCGCATGCTCATGCTCGAATGCCAGAAAATCAACGCAATCGGCGAGTACGGCGGCTTGGGGCACGTTGTGGAAAACCACACTTGGACAAAGCGCAAATCTTGGGGATACAGCAATTTTAAAAGCACCAAAGAGATGGTCGACAAGTACTGCGAATTTATCGACATTCTTGTCGACATGCGCAAATTCGGGATTGTCGCGGCTGTCTATACGCAGACAACGGACGTCGAAAACGAGACGAACGGCATTATGACCTACGACCGCGAGGTCGTGAAGTTCGACGAAAAACGCCTGCGCGAGGCGAACCTCAAACTGATAGATTCGGTAAAATAGCGGCTTTGCCCGTTCCGATAAATTCGGCTTTGCAAAAAAACAAAAACGCTCCGAACCCGCAACGGCTCGAAGCGTTTTTTTTGCGGCATGTCTTGCTATTTCGACGAGAGCTTCATCAGCAGAACGTCTCCCGATTTCAGCGGGAATGTTTTTGTCTTGAAGCGTCCGAGCTTTTTGCCCGCGAGCGCGTCTTCGACGTCGGCTTCCGTTTTGAGCGAAACGGTGTGGTCGCCGTCTTTTGTTGCGTACACAAGCAGGTAGCCGCCGTTTGCAAACGCCACCGCCTCGTTGTCAACATAGCTGTGGACGCCGCAGATTTTTGCTATTGCGCGGCACACTTCGGGCGAAAGCTGGGTCGGGCCGATGTATATCTGCGGGCGTTTGCCGCTCGTGCGCAGCACCATTGCGGGCTTGCCGTTGGGATATTTTGCGAGCACCCTGTCGCCCGCGGCGGGAATCGGCGCAAAGAGCGGGTTTAATTTAAGGTCGAAGCCGAATTTCGGAATGCCGAGCTTTTTGCCGTCTTCGGTCGGAATCGCGAGGGCGGGGGTGTCGCCGGCAGGCTCGACGTCGAAGCCCGTCGCTTCGGCGATTGCGGCAGTCGAAAATTCGCCCGCGTCCAAATCCACATAGCCCGCGTTCCAGATGAACACGCACGACGTGTGTTCCGCCGCGGCGCGGAGGGCGAGTCGCTGTTTTTTCGTCAGCGCGTACGCCCCGCCGATGTAGTGAAGCTTGGGCTTTGCGCGCCCGAACGCTACGTCGTCGAACAGGTACTGCCCGAATGGCGTGCCCGTGGGCGCTACGAACTTGTTGACGTGGTAGACCGACTGCGCGCAGGTTCGCGCCGAGCTTGGCTTGCCCGCGACCGTGCAGAGCGACGTTTCGTCGTACGAGATTGCCGTTTCGGGCGCGAAGGGCGTCGGGTTGTCGAGAAAGTGTTTTTCGATTTTTTCGAACTGGTCGAAGACGCCCCAGAGCTGGCGGTCGAGAAACCAGCCGCAGCCGAACAAGTCCATCCACCACGACGCGATGTTGCGCAGTGTCTGGTTTGCCATGTTGCGCTGCATTACCTTCACGCTTTCGGCGCGGCTTTTTTGCAGGGGGTCGAGCACATAGGGCGGCGAGCCCGATTTCGGGGCGAGCCATGTGCGGTTGTCGTCTTCGTCGAGCCAGATTTTGCCCGCAAGCAGGACCGACTCCGCCGCGCTCACGGTGCGCTTCAAGCCGCCGAGCTGGCGTTCGGTGTATGCGATGGGCGCGGTGAAAATGTCGATGTCGGGAGAGGCGAGCAGCTTTTTGAAGCCGTAGTGCCCCGAATACGCGGGGCCGTTCGGGACTGTCGAAAAGCCGATTCCGTAGCCGTAGAAAATCACCGACAGCCTTTTTGCGGGAGAGGTCTGGCGGATTGTGCGGGCGGCAAGCAGAATGAAGTCTGTCATTTCGTCTTGCAGGAATATGTTGAAGTCGAACGCGGCGCGGCGCGTTTTAAGGTCGAGCAGCGCGCACTCCGCGCCGAAACGCTCCTCCTTTGAGGGAACTGCCGCCGTTTCAATCGAGGCGTCCGCGTTGTTCCACGCATTTCTGAGCGCGGCGTCGGTGCGGTATTTTTTTGCAAGCCACTTGCGCCACGCTTTGAGCGTCGCCTTGTCGTAGCCGTGGAAGCCCTTTTCGTAGCTTCCGCCGTAGAACCATTCGCTCGAATTGCCGCCCGACGGGTGGTAGCCCGCGATGTTGTCGGGATAGCGTTTTTCGACATACTCTACGAATTTCCGCGCCGCCTCCATTGCGTCGCGGCGGTATGCTTCGGAGGAGGGCGTGGGGAAGCGCACGTGCATGCGCTCTATGAGCGTGCCGTCGGGCGAGCGCATGAGGTCGTCGGGGTGGGCGTCGAGCCATTCGTTCGGCGGTTCGAAGCCGAGCCTTACGATTATTCTGACGTCGGGGTTCGCCGCGATTGCCGCTTGGAAGCGTTCGTCGGCGACTTTTCGGTAGAGGGGCGAGTCGCTCCAAAAGGCGGGCATGCCGAACGAGACGAAATCTATTCCGCGCTCTTTTGCGAACTTCTCCTGAGACATGAAAGTTTCGGCGGTGTTTGAGGCGAGCTTTTCGCCCCCGTCGAACAGCGAAATTTCGCAGCGTCCGCGCTTGTCTGTTGCGACTTTTACCGAAAGCTCGTACTCGCGCCCCTTTGCGGTTTTGAGCGCGGGCGGCAGAAAATTGAGCCGTTCGATGTCGTGTATAACCGACTGGTTGCGTTTGAGCGACATGTCTACCGATTCTTTCTCTATCACGAGCTTCCCGTTCTCGTGCCTTGCGGAAAACGGCGGCTTGGGATATTTTTTCGGGTCGGGCGGGGTTTGCGAAATTCCCTCGCGCAGGTCGCGCCACGCTTCGAGGGCTTTGACTGTCCAGTTCGAGCCGATTTTGGCGTCGGGCGCGGAGAAGTCGTAGGCGTCGGAGATTTGCCCCGATTGCAGGTCGGCGAGCTTCATCTCGGAAATTTCGATTTTTCCGATTGCCGCGCCGAAATTCAGCGAGACTTGGGTTTCGCCGCCCGCGGCTGTGAATTTTATCTTCACGGTTTTGGGGGCGCTTTCGCTTTCGTCGAAATGCGTTCCGGGAACGTTCCCGTAGAACATTCGCGCGCGCACGGGCTTGCCGTCTACGCAGATTCGTGGAATCGAGCCGAAGGTTTCGACGGTGTAGTCGGCGCTTCGGCAGAGGCTTGCGGCTGTCAACGCCAGCAAAAGAGTCAGTCCGTATTTTGGCTTCATTTATACAGAGGGAAATTTTTAGGGTTGCGTCCATTGAATTTGTTCGAACGCGCCGATGCAAGAATATACGGAGAGCCGATTTGACAAAACGCGCGGATTTTGTTGTTGTTTTGACATAAGCGGGAATTTCGGCGGTAAATCGCGGTGGATAAAAAATAAATAAAAAATTTTGTTGATTTTGTCGCAGGGGAGGGTAAAGTATGCGCCTTTTAAATCAACGGCTTACTGTCGAATCGTAAAAAGACGCCGAGCCTGAGGTTTTAAGAATTTCAATATAAGTACACTAAAATGAAACAGATAAATCTCAACACAACTTCAAGAACAGACGTTGGCGGCAACTCCGCAAAACGCTACCGTAAAAGCGGGCAAATCCCCGCCGTCATTTACGGCGAAAGCGGCGAGAAAAACCTTCTCATCGACGAAAAGGAACTTGCAGTCGCGCTCAAAGCAATCAGCGGCAAGGCCGTTCTCATCGACATGCAGTTCTCCGACGGAACGGAATCGCGCTACGCAATGCTCAAAGATGTTGAGCGCAACCCCATTACGGACAAGGTTATCCATGTCGACTTCGTAGAGGTTGTCCGCGGCAAGCCCATGCACGCGGTTCTCCCGCTCCACTTCGCTGGCGAAGCAGACGCTCCCGGCGTCAAGAACGAAAACGGCATTGTGGAAATCCACGAACACGAAGTCCGCGTAAAGTGCCGCCCGCGCGACCTGCCCGAAATGATTACAATCGACATTTCGAAAATGCACGTCGGCGAAGCAATCCACCTCAAAGACGTCGTTCCTCCGGAAGGCGTGGAATTTACCTCGAACCTCGAAGACATCTTGGTAACCTGCAACGAAATCGTCGTTGAGGAAGAACCCGCTCCCGAAGCTCCCGCAGAAGGCGACGCGGCAGCCGCTCCCGCGGCAGGCGCAGCCCCCGCGGCGGCTCCCGCAGCGGACGCCAAGAAGGCGAAGTAGTCTGAAAAATCCGCCGCGTCGGGGCTTGGTGCTGTTTGAACCTAACTGGTTTGACGGCGGCTCGGCTTTCGGCGGCGGAGAATTGTTCTTTACAAATGTCGTTAAAAATCGCAATCGGGCTTGGAAATACGGGCGCGGAATATGTCGGAACGCGGCACAATGCGGGCGAATCCGTTTTGAGGGAGGTAGCGCGCGGCTGCGGCGCGGAATTTTCGCACGACAAATACTGCGCGGCGCAAATCGCGAAAGTTTCCGTGGCTTCGAAACCGCTCGTGTTGGCGTTTGCCGACGGCTATATGAATTCGAGCGGCGTAGGCGTCGCGAAAATCCTCAAATTTTTCAAATTCGACATTTCCGAAGCCGCCGTAATCTACGATGACATTACGCTCGACGTTGGCAGAATGAAGCTTTCGGTCGGCGGGTCGTCGGGCGGGCACAACGGGGTTGCCGACGTCATGGCGAAATGCGGAAACGGATTCGCGCGAATCAGGATAGGCATAGGCGCAAAGCCGTACAAGTCGATGGACTTGGCGGACTACGTTTTGGGCAGGCTCGACGAAAGCGATGCGGCGGCGATAAAGTCGCTCGACGTGAAGGGCTGTCTGTCGCTCCTCCTGACAAAGGGTTTCGAGGGTGCGCAGAACGTCGTGAACCGTCGGTGAGACGCAAAAAATTTCCCGAAAAAATTTAACAAAACCAATAATATGAATAACAAGAAGTACAAAGCAACGTTTATCCTCGACACGAGAGGTTATAACGATCCCGTCGAAACACTCGTCGAAAAAATCAAGGGCGTAGTGGAATCCGCCTCGTGCAAAGTTCTGTCGGTTGAAAACCTCGGACAGAAGGCGTTTGCCCGCACGACAGACCGCGCGTTTCCCGCCGGCATCTATGTTGAAATCGCATTCGAAGGCCCGACGACCGCGAACACGACAATCAAGGAAAAACTCCGCCTCGACAAAACGGTAAACCGCGTTTTGGTAATGGCGGAATAAACTTTCGTAAACGGAACGAAAATGTCGTCGTTTAACAAAGTAATCTTGATGGGCAACCTCACCCGCGATCCGGAGCTGAGGCAGACCCAGAACGGCACAAGCGTTTGCCGTTTTGCAATAGCGGTCAACCGCTCGTTCAATTCGCAAGATGGCTCTTTGCGCGACGAAACGTGTTTTGTCGAAATCGACTGCTTCGGAAAGTCGGCGGAAAACATCGCGAGATTTTTCACGAAGGGCAAACCGATACTCGTCGAGGGACGTCTTCGTCAGGACACTTGGGAAGACAAGCAGACGGGGCAGAAGCGCACCAAATTGATGGTGGTTCTCGAACGTTTCGAATTTGTCGGCGGACGCGATTCGGGCGGCAACGGCGGCTACGACGCCGAGTATTCCGCGCCGCAACCGCGCGGCGGAGCGCGTCAGGCTCCGCGCCAGCAGCGCGCGCCCTCCAACGACGACATCGAAGACGACGACGTGCCGTTCTGATTTGTCGGAAAATTTGCAAACAAACTTTAAATTAAAAACAACACAATTATGGCAATAAGCAAAGTATTACTGGTCAAGCCCGTTGAAAATCTCGGCGGCGAAGGCGAACAGGTTTCGGTTAAGGCGGGTTATGCGCGCAATTTCCTCTATCCGCAGAAAATCGCGATTCCCGTAAGCAAGGCTAACAAGAAGCAAATCGAAGCGCTCATCAAGGCACGCGAACTCCGCGAAGCCAAGGAACTCGAAAACGCGCAGGCTCTCTCGAAGGCAATCGAAGGCATGTCGATTGCGTTTGCGGTCAAGACCGGCGAAGGCGGCAAAATGTTCGGCTCGGTCACGGTTGCGGACATCGTCGCGAAAATCGCAGAAGGCGGCATCGAGCTTCCGAAGAAGGCTGTGCACCTCGCCGCTCCCGTCAAGGAACTCGGCAAGCACACGGCGCAAATCAAGCTCCACAAGGACGTCAAAATCGACATTCATTTCGAGGTTGTTTCCGAGAATCCCATCGAAGATTCCGCGAAAGAATCCAACTAAGACGTTTTCGCCGCTTTTCGGCGGAAATTGATTGAATTGTGCAACTCGACGCGGCGCGCACTGCCCGTCGAGTTGTGCGGTAGATAAGGACTCGTCCCATTTTGTCGCGCGGCGGCTCTATTGTGGCGGCATGGAAACGAAAAATTCAATGGCAGAAGAGGACAGGAAACCCGCGCGCAAAAAACGCGCAACACCGCAAAGCACCGACGAGTTGGGGCGCGAGCTGCCGCACAATCTCGACGCGGAGGCGGGGGTTTTGGCGTCCATTATAATCGACGGCACGAACGAGGTAATCAACGCGTGCGTCGCAATGAAAGTCCGCGAGGAATATTTCTACAAGCCGCAACACAGAATAATCTACTCGGCGTTGGTCGCCCTGTTCAGCGAGGGCGCGAGCATCGACGAAATCGTGCTCGCCGAATATCTGAAAAAGCGCAACGCGCTGGAGCAGGTCGGCGGGATAGTGGCAATCAACGACATTGCGGGCAGGATTGAAACTTTCGCCCACTACCGCCAGTGGCTCGACATTCTCCGCGAAAAATTTTTCATGCGCGAAATCATACGCGCGTGCTCCGAAACAATCGAAAACGCCTACGCGAACCGCGGCGGAATCGACATGTTCATAGAGGGCGTGGAGGAGAAAATTCTCGGCATCAGTCAGGACAGGGTCGGCGACTCGGTAAAAAAAGCGAGCGAACAAGTGCCCGCGGCGGTCGCGCTAATCAACCAGCTCATAAAAAACAAGGGCGAGCTGATGGGCGTTCCCACGGGCTTTACTGCGCTCGACAATATGATGCGCGGCCTGCACGCCAACGAAATGATAGTCGTTGCGGGACGCCCCGGCACGGGCAAGACGTCGATTGCTCTCAATATAGCGGAGACCGCGCTGTTCGGCCGCAAACAGTTCCCGACGCTGATATTTTCGCTGGAAATGTTGGGCGAACAGCTGTACGGGCGCATGATAGCCTCCCGCGCGAGGATAGACCAGCACAAGCTCGGCATGGGGCGAATCAACGACGAGGAACTGCGCAACATCAACACAACGGCGAACGAACTGAAAAACGCGCCGCTTTGGATTGACGACACCGCGGGCATTTCGATTCTCGAAATGCGGGCAAAGGCGAGGCGGCTCCACCAACAGCTCGGCGGGAAGCTCGGTCTTGTCATTGTAGACTACCTCCAACTTCTGCGCGGTTCCGACCCGTCGCTTCCGCGCGAGCAGGAAGTCGCTGAAATTTCGCGCGGCATGAAGGCGATGTCGAAGGAGCTGCGCTGCCCCGTGATAGTGCTTGCGCAGCTGAACCGCGACAGCGAAAAGGACCAGCGCAACCCGCGACCGAGCGATTTGCGCGAATCCGGCTCGATAGAACAGGACGCGGACGCAATTTTACTGTTGAGTAGGCAGAAGAAATCTGTCACAGATGAAGAGGCAAACTCGAACCAGAATTGGCTGATTAGGGTGGAGCTTGCGAAACAGAGAAACGGACCCACAGGCGTTGTCACGCTCATGTTCAACAGAAGCTGCACACGCTACGAAAATTACATAGATGCTGAAAATGTTCAGGTTTAACGGCAAAATTTTTGAAACCGCGCGCGCGGCGTTCGGACGCGCGACGGGCGCGTTCCGCGTTGCGGCGATTGCGGCGGCGATTGCGGCGTGCTCGGCGGCGCACGGGCAGACGGCGGGAAAGCCGGTTGACGAGCAGACGCTCACAATCAACCGCATCACTTACAAAATCGAAGGCCCGAAGACGATTTCGGAAGACGCAATCACGGCGCATGTCAGACTCCGCAAGGGCATGAAGTTCGACCAAAAATCGCTCGACCAGTCTATACGCTCGCTCTACGAAACGGGGCTTTACGACATCATTGACGCAACGCGCACGGCGTCTTCAAACGGCGGAATGGACATCGAATTTTTAATCGTTCCCAAGTACAGAATCAGCCAAATCGTGTTCAAGGGGAACAAGGAGTATTCGGCGCGGAGATTGCAGGAGGAAATCTCTTCGTACGCCGGCTCCACCCTCAGCGAAGTTCAGGCAAAGCGCGACGCCGACAAAATCAAGGCGTTCTACCAAAAAAAGGGCTACTCGCTCGCAAAGGTGAATTTTTCGATAGAGCGCAACGACGAGCAGGGCAAGGGCGCGGTGATTTTCGACATCAACGAGGGCGAGGATATCGCAATCGAAAACATCAGGTTCACGGGCGACCCCGCCGTCGAAAAGCAGTACGGCTTTTGGGGCAAGCTATGGAAGCGCATGTTCGCAAAGGACAACCCCGCCGAGCTTAACTCGATTAAACTTTTGAAGGAAATGAAGACCGACACTTGGATTCCCGTCATTTCCTACATCACCGACAACGGACGCTTCAAGGACGAGGAATTTCAGGCGGACATCGAAAAACTCCGCAAAGTCTACCGCGACCACGGCTACCTCGACGTCGAAATCGACGAGTCGAAAGTAAAGTTCGAATTTCCCGACGCCGACAACCCCGGCGACATGGACATCGTCATAAACGTAGTCCCTAACAGGCAGTATAAGGTCGGCAAGGTTTCGTTCAAAAACAACAAGCTGTTCTCCGACGAAAAACTCATGCCGTTTGTGGAGTACTTCGACCTCACAACGGGCAACGTGTTCTCGCCGTCGAAAGTGGACGAAATGATTGAAAAAATCAGAATCTACTACGGCGAATACGGCTATATAGACACAATCGTCCGCGCCCAGCGCAAGCCGAACGTGGAGTCGGGCGACATCGACTTGGTGATAGACATAATCGAGAGCGGCAAATTCTACCTCGAATCAATCAACATTCAGGGCAACACGAAAACGAAGAGCGAAGTCATAATCCGCGAACTCGCGCTCGCCCCCGGCGACGTCTTCGACCTCGCCAGAATGAAGTCTTCGGAAAACCGCCTCAAAGAAACGCGCTTCTTCGACGAAGTGAACCTTTCGCCCGAAGCCACAAACATTCCCAACCGCCGCAATCTGCGCGTGGTTGTCAAAGAGGGGCGCACGGGCAACCTCACGTTCGGCGCGGGTTTCAGCACAATCGAAAGCTTGGTGGCGACGGTCGAAATCACGCAGAGCAACTTCGACTACGAAAACTACGACAGCTACTTTCAGGGCGCGGGGCAGAAATTCAGAATCCGCGGGTCCATCGGCTTGAAGAGCAATCAGATTATAGTGAGCTTCGAAGAGCCGTGGGTTTTCAACCGCAACCTCGCATACGGCATCGACGCCTACCGCACCGACACGGGCTACTATTCCGACTACTATTCGGAAGTCCGCCTCGGCGCGACAAACTATTTGAGAAAGCGCGTCTACGAGCTCATCGAAGCCCGCCTTGCCTACAAGCTCGAACTTGTCGATATTTACGACGTCGATTCGAAGCTCACCACGGACCCCGACCCTGTCATGAAGGAGTGGCGCGGCGACATCGGCGAACGCTCGATTTCGCAGGTGAGCCTTTCGTTCCTGCGCGACTCGCGCGACAGTCTCATGACCCCCACGCGCGGCACGCGCTTCGAGCTTATTCAGGACGTCGCGGGCGGGCCGCTTCTGGGGCAGACAAACCTCTACCGCGTGGAGGCTCGCGCGGGCTGGTGGATTCCGACGTTCGAGGCGGGCAATCAGGTGCTGTCGTTCGTCGGCAGAACGGGCACGGTCATAGGCTACGGCGGCAAAGACGTTCCGTATTTCGAGCAGTACTTTCTCGGCGGCGGCTACAACATGCGCGGCTTCAAATACCGCAAAGTCGGCAGGATAGACCCGAATACGGGCGAGGCGTACGGCGGCAAAACGTTCGCGTTCGCGTCGGCGGAATATTCGATAGAGCTTTTCAATCCCGTGCGTTTTGCGGTGTTCTACGATATCGGCTTCGTAAATTCGGGCGAGTGGGATTGGGACCCGTCGGACTATAATTCCGACTTCGGCGTCGGCTTCCGCGTGCTCCTCATGGGCGCGCCCATGCGCATAGACTTGGGCTTCCCGTGGAAAACCGGACCGTACAACGACGACGGCATGCAGTTCAACTTCTCGTTCGGAACGGTGTTCTAAAAAAAAATCGCGGATTAGGAACATTCGGCTTTTTCAGCTTACTAAAAACACAAACAAAGAAAAAACATATGAAAAAATTAACGGCATTAATCGCGGGGCTCGCCGCCTGCGCGGCACTTAACGCGGCTCCCAACATCTACTACATCGAAATGGGAAGAGCCTACCAAAACTACTACAAGGCGAAAGCCGCGGCGGAACAAATTCAGGCTTCGATTGACGCCACAAAAGGCGAACTCGAAAAAATGAAAAAGACCTACGACGAAAAGGCGAAACAGGCTCAGGCGCTGCTCGAAAAGGCGAACAACCCCGCCCTCGGCGAAGACGCAAAGAAGAAGCTCCAAGAGGAAATCAGACCCATCGCCGTGGAATGCCAGCAGATTGAGGCGAACATGCGCAACATCAGCGCGCAGGCTAACGAAAGACTCCGCCAGAACGCCGACAGTATCCGCAAAGTCCACCTCGAAGAAATCAGGGAAATCGTAAAGAAGCTTGCCGAAGACAAGAAGGCGGACTGCATTATCGAAAAGAGCGTCTGCCACTATTCCGACCCGAAAGCCGACCTCACCGACGAGCTTATCAAGCGCATCAACGCAAACGCGCCCGCGGGCAAATAGTTTTTTTCCGCTCCGCGCCGCGGAACGGAGTTAGGGGGAGTTTTTTGAACTCCCTTTTTTTGTTTTTAGATAAAACCTGAAAGTAAGGATAAAACGATGTCAAATATTGTGCTTTGCGCGCTCGCAAGCGTTTTCCTCCCGGGCTTGGGGCAGCTGTTCGAGTCGCGCGGATACGAGGCGGCGGGCTTTTTCTTCGGGGCGGTCTTGGCGTACATGATATACATTCCAGCGGGCGTGTGCGTGCATGCGTGGGCGGTCGCCGACGCCGCGCTCCGCGCCAAACGCAAATAGCGGGCGGAATTGTTCAAAAACGCCCGCGCGGACACATCAAAAGTGTTGCAAGAAAAAAGTAATTCGGCTATGTTGCAGGGCATGGAATTTCAAAATAAAAAATCGTCGATACGCACCGAAAACCTCGTCAAGGAATACGGCAAGAGGCGAGTCGTAAAGGGCGTGAACATCGGCGTTGAGGCGGGCGAAGTTGTCGGGCTTCTCGGCCCGAACGGCGCGGGCAAAACGACGAGTTTTTACATGATTGTAGGCCTCGTTCCCGCAACAGAGGGCAAAGTGTTTCTGGAAGACTGCGACATCACAAACGTGCCCATGTACAAACGCGCCCGCATGGGGATAGGCTACCTGCCGCAGGAGGCTTCGATTTTCAGGAAACTTACGGTCTACGAAAACATCTACGGCGTGGCGGAAACGCTGCCCGTGCCGAAATCGGAACTGAAAGACTTTACGATGTCGATGTTGGAGGAGCTTGGGCTTGAAAAGCTGGCGTCGCAAAAGGCGTTCACGCTTTCGGGCGGCGAGCGCAGGCGTCTTGAAATTACCCGCGCCCTCACGGCGCGTCCGAAATTCCTGCTTATGGACGAGCCTTTCAGCGGCGTAGACCCCATAAGCGTTGCGGAGGTTCAGGAAATCATACGCGGCTTGAAGGCGAAAAACATAGGCGTGCTCATAACAGACCACAACGTGCGCGAAACGCTCAGCATTGTAGACCGCGCCTACCTTATCCACGACGGCAAAGTGCTCTGCGAGGGCACGAGCGACTTTTTGGTGAACGACCCCCAGAGCCGAAAATTCTATCTCGGCGAAAACTTTACGATGTAGGGCATGGAAAACCGAATCAACAAAACGAGAGTGTCGGAGGAAATTTCAGTCCGCGAGTTTTTCGAAATGTTCGAAGGCTCGCTCCAGCTCGAACTTCTTGCGGGCAAAAACGGACTCGACAGAATCATCTACGAGCCGAGCCTCAACCGCCCCGCGCTGGCAATCACGGGCTACTACAAAAACTTCGCCTCCAAGAGAATCCAGCTCTTCGGCGCGGGCGAAATGGCGTATATGTGCGACCTTTCGCGCGACCGCCAAACGGCGGTGATGTGCGAAATGATTTCGCACGAAATTCCGTGCGTGGTAATCTCGCGCAACCTCGAACCCACGCAGGCGATGATTGAGTCGGCGGACTCGCACAACGTGCCGCTTATCCGCACGAAGATGAAGTCGAAGGAGTTTTCCGCCGAGGTTTTCGTGCGGCTCGAAAGGCTGTTTTCGCCGCGCATGTCGGTGCACGGAACGCTGCTCGACATCAAGGGAATCGGAACTCTCATTCGCGGCGACAGCGGCATCGGCAAAAGCGAATGCGCCCTCGCGCTCATCGACCACGGGCACTCGCTCGTAGCCGACGACCACGTCTATTGCGTGAAAGTCAACGACCAAATCGTGCTCGGACGCGGCAACGAACTCAACAGGGGCTACATGGAGTGCCGCGGAATCGGGATAATCAACGTAGCCGAGCTTTTCGGAATCCGCTGCGTGCGCATGGAAAAGTCGATAGACATCGTGGTGACATTCGTCGAATGGAAGCCGGGGGTTGTCGAAGACAGGACCGGCTTGGAGGTAAATTATTTCGACATATTGGGCATCCAGATTCCGCATTTTGTAATACCCGTCCGCCCCGGCCGCGACATGGCGCGCCTTGTGGAAGTCGCCGCGATGGTGCAGGCTCTGCGCCGCATGGGGCACGACGGCGCAAAGGCGTTCAACGACAGGCTCATCGCCCACATGGCGAAAGGGAGCGCAAAGAAAGATGTCTAAACTACCTCTTTCCAAAAGGGGCGCGCTGCTCGCCGAAACAATCGGGAAGAGGATTGTGTTTCTCGACGGCGGCATGGGCACGCTAATTCAACGGCGCGGTCTGACGGAGGCGGACTTCCGAAAGGGCGACGCGCGTCTCGAAAAAACCGCGGGCGAACTGCTCGGCGACAACGATTTGCTCTCAATCACGCGCCCCGACGTAATATCGGATATTCACAGGCAATATTATCTGGCGGGGTCGGACATCGCCACTACAAACACCTTCGGGGCGAACTCCGTGGTGCAGGCGGAATACGGAATCGGCGCGGACTTGGTGCGCGACATGAACGCCGCGGCGGTGCGCGCGGCGCGGGCGGCGGCGGACGAAGTCTCGGCGAAGCTCGGCGGAAAGCCGCTGTTCGTGGCGGGGTCGCTAGGCCCGATGAACAAGGCGGCAAGCATTGCCTCCGACGTGTCCGACCCGTCGGCGCGCTCGATAACTTTCGACGAACTCCGCGCGGCGTACTACGAACAGATGTCGGTCTTGGCGGAGTCGGGCGCGGACTTGTTCATACTCGAAACGTCGATAGACACGCTGAACGTAAAGGCGGCAATCCACGCCTATTTGAGCCTCTGCGAAGAGCGCGGCGAGAAAATTCCGATAGCCGTCAGCATGACGGTCTCCGACCTGTCGGGGCGCATTCTGAGCGGACAGACAATAGAGGCGTTCTACGCGTCGATACGGCACGCGAAGCCGCTCTTTGTGGGCTTGAACTGCGCTCTGGGCGCGGAGAAAATGCGCCCGTACATCGAGACTTTCGACAGAATAGCCGAGTGCTACACCCACTGCTATCCCAATGCGGGGCTGCCGAACCCGCTTTCGGAATTCGGCTACGATCAAATGCCCGCGGACACCGCAAAATACCTCGGCGAATACTGCGCCGACGGGCTTCTGAACGTGGTAGGCGGCTGCTGCGGCACGACGCCCAAGCACATAGAGGCGGTCGTTGCGGCGTGCGCCAAACTTGCGCCGCGCAAGCCCAAAACAGCCGATGCGCTCACGCTTGCGGGCTTGGAGCTTCTGCGCATTCCCGACAGTGGCGCGTCGTTCATTTTCGTCGGAGAGCGCACAAACGTAATGGGCTCGCCCGCGTTCCGCAAAATGGTCAAGGAGGGGCGGTTTACCGACGCGCTCTCGGTTGCGCGCAATCAGGTCGAAAACGGCGCAAACCTCATCGACATCAACTTCGACGAAGGCATGCTTGACTCGCCCGCGTGCATGTCGAAATTCCTCAACCTCATCGGCTCCGAACCGGAAATCGCGCGCGTGCCGCTGATGATAGACTCGTCGAATTGGGAGACGGTTTTGGCGGGCTTGAAATGCGCACAGGGCAAGTGCGTCGTCAACTCGATAAGCCTGAAAGAGGGCGAGGAAAAATTCCTTTCGCACGCGGGGGAGATTATGAAATTCGGCGCGGCGGCAATCGTGATGGCGTTCGACGAACGCGGGCAGGCTTCGACGCTTTCCGACAGAATTTCGGTCTGCCAGCGCGCGTACAAACTGCTCGTCGAAAAGGCGGGCTTCGACCCGCGCGACATAATTTTCGACGCAAACGTTCTGACTGTGGCGACGGGCATGCCCGAGCACGACTCCTACGCGATAGACTTCATAAACGCCGTGCGCGAAATCAAGCGCACATGCCCCTACGCCCGCACGAGCGCGGGGGTAAGCAACATCAGCTTTGCCCTGCGCGGCAACAACAAGGTGCGCGAGGCAATGCACAGCGTGTTCCTCTACCACGCGCGGGAGGCAGGGCTCGACATGGGAATCGTCAACGCGGGAATGCTCGCGCCCTACGACGAAATAGAGCCGCGCCTGCGCGACGCGGTAGAGGCGGTAATCCTCAATTCGTCGCCCGACGCCACGGAGCGTCTGCTTGCAATCGCCGCCGACTACAAGGACGCCGCCGTCTCCGAAAAAAAAGAGGCGCGCGACGACCCCAACGCGACGCCGCAGGAAAGGCTCGACAGGGCGTTCGTCAAGGGCGACGAAGAGTCCGCCGCGCGTCTCGCGCTCGAATTTTTGGAGGAGCTGAAAACGCCGCTTAGGGTAATCGAAAAGCCGCTGATGGATTCTATGAAAAAAGTCGGCGAGCTTTTCGGGGCGGGCAAAATGTTCCTGCCGCAGGTCGTAAAAAGCGCGCGCGTGATGAAGCGGGCGGTGGCGGCTCTCGAGCCTTTCATGGAGTCGTCGGCGACAGGGAGCGCGCCGAAAGTCGTGCTCGCTACGGTCAAGGGCGACGTGCACGACATCGGCAAAAACATAGTTTCGGTAGTGCTCGGCTGCAACGGCTTCCGCGTGGAGGACTTGGGCGTGATGGTTCAGCCCGAGGCAATCGTCGAAGCCGCCCGCGACGCCGCGGTAATCGGGCTTAGCGGGCTTATCACGCCGTCGCTCGACGAAATGGCGAACACAATTTCCGCGCTCGAACGCGCCGGCATAAGAGTGCCCGTGCTCGTCGGCGGGGCTACTACGAGCGACCTCCACACGGCGGTGAAACTCGCGCCGCTCTATTCGGGAACGGTCGTGCGCGTGGAGGACGCCGGCGCGTCGGCGGGCGTCTGCGCCGACTTCACCATGGGCGGAAAGCCGGAGGCGTTCGCCCTTTCAATAGCCGCCGCCCAGCAGGCTCTGCGCGACAAATACGAGGCGGAGCACGCCAACCCGCCCGCGCACAAAAAACTTCTGCCGCTTGCCGAGGCGCGTTCCAAAAAGGCGGTCTGCGATTTCTCCCACGTAGAAAAGCCGCCGTTTACAGGCGTGCGGACAATCGGCGTTCCCGTGTCGGAGTTGAAGCCCGACATTCCGTGGAACATGTATTTCAGGACTTGGGGCGTGAAGGACAGGGCGGCGACGGAGGACTTTTGCAGGGACACCCTCGCAATGCTCGAAAGGCTTGCGGAGGTCGCGAAGCCGAAAATCAGGGTCGGATTTTTCGAGGCGAAGCCCGACGGCGACGACATCGCGCTTTTCGAAAACGGGACGCGGATTGAAACGCTGTCGCTCGTGCGCTCGCAGGTCGAAAACTCGCGCGGAGAGTGCCTGTGCCTTGCAGACTACGTAGCCCCCGAAGGCGACTACGTAGCTCCCTTCGCGGCTACGGTCGGGAGCGAGGCGGAGGCGTTCGCAAAATCGTTCAAGGACGCCGGCGACGACTATTCCTACATGATTGCACAAACCCTGTGCGACGCGCTCGCCGAGGCTCTCTCGACCTACGCGCAACGCGCGGTGTTCTCGGACTCTCCCAAAGAACGCGCGGGCGTCCGCGCGGCGGCGGGCTACGCTTCATACCCCGACCACTCCGAAAAGGCGAAGTTCGAAAAACTGCTCTCGCTCGAAGAGTCGGCGGGCATAAAACTTACGGACAACTTCATGATGACGCCGAAGTCGTCTGTCGCGGCGTTGTGGATTGCCAATCCGTCGGCGAAATACTTTTCGGCGGAAATCGGGCAGGACCAAGTTCGCGACTACGCCGAACGCGGTGGTCGGGCAGTCGAAGATGTCGAAAAATACATGTCGGTAAGGGCGCGATGAAACTCGACAGGGAAATATACGGAACAGTGCCCGAACGCGGCGGAGTCAAGACCGACTTCGTCGTTCCGCTTTGCATGTTCCTGCTGTTTCTCATGGGGGTGGCGTTCATCTACTCCGCGCAGAGCTACAATATAGACGAAATCCCGCTCGCCAAACAGTTTTGGGTCAAGCAGATATGCTATTTTGTGTTCGCGGGGGTGCCCGTGTACGTCTTTCTTGCGTGGATAGACTACAAGGTGTTTTTCACCTACGCCAACGCAATCTACGCGCTGTCGCTGCTTCTGCTGATTCCGCTTGCGTTAAAGGAAAATTTGGGAATTCCGATACCGTTTGTGGAAAGCCGCTACAACGCGACGCGCTGGATTGACTTCGGGGCGGTGTCCGTCCAGCCGTCGGAATTCGCGAAAATCGGGACGTGCATAATGGCGGCGGCGATGTTCGCCCGCAACGACGGAAAGAAAAATTTGAAATTCTGGCTGAAAATAGCGGCGGTATTTTTAGTTCCTATTTTGTTGATTTTTTTGCAACCAGACTTAGGCTCTACTCTCGTATTTTTTCCAATGCTTTTCGCCATGCTCTACATATCGAACCTCCCGAAGAGGTTTTTCGCAGTCGGCGCGCTCCTTTTCGGGCTGCTGATAGGCGTGGTGGCGGCGGATATTTGCGGATACAACGCGTTTTTGAAGTCGCACAATATGTCGGCGGAGGCGGCGGCGAACGCTAACGCATACGGGTCGTCGGCGGCTCTGACACTGCCGCTTAAAGACTACCAGCGCAACAGAATTTTGGCGTTCATTGCTCCCGAAGTCGTTGACCCCCAGGGGAACGGCGTTAGCTGGAACCAGCGGCAGAGCCTGATTTCGGTCGGGTCGGGCGGCATTTTCGGGAAGGGGCACGCCGAGGGCACTCAGGCAAAACTGGGCTATCTGCCGTCGAGCGTCGCGTATAACGACTTCATATTTTCGGTGCTCGCCGAGGAATCGGGGTTCTTCGGGGCGACGGTCGCCGTCGTATTGATGGCGATAATAATAATTTACGGCTGTCTTGGGGCTGCGCAACTTTCGCGCGACGGGTTCGGAAGGTATCTGTGCGCGGGAATCGGCGTAATACTCATGACGCACACTTTCATAAACGTGGGAATGACCATCGGCATTATGCCGATTACGGGAGTTCCCCTGCCAATGTTAAGTTATGGCGGAACTTTTGTTTTGACGTGTTGCATACTACTCGGTCTCGTTCAAAGCGTATACCGACACAGAAAAGAATATGCGTGAAAAGGCAAAAGTTTCGCTTAATCCAAAATTAAAGCGAAACCATGAAACAGGAAAACCAAAACTATGATTTGACAAAGCGTCCCGCGGAGGAGGTAGTCGAGCCTATTCCAGAAGAACAGCTTAATCAGGAGGCGAAGCTGCGCGCAAAAAAGCGTCCGCTTCTCGAAAAAATCATCAGACTTCTCAAACACGAAGACGAACCCTACCGCGAAATCGTAATCAACGTGGAGCCTTTCGAAAAACGCGTCGCGCTGCTTGTCGAGGGCGTGATGCAGAAATTCGAAATAGAGCGCAACGGCGACGAAAGCATGGTCGGGGCGATTTTCAAGGGGAAAATCCAAAACCTCGAGCCCGGCTTGAAGGCGGCGTTCGTCGACATCGGACAGCCCAAAAACGCGTTTCTCCACTACTGGGACATCTTCCCGACGACCACCGACAACTCCTACGAAGTCGTCCGCGAAAACAAGAGCAAGGAACAGAAAAAGGCGCAGAAGTTTTCGACGAAGGACATTCCCGAAAAATTCCCGATAGGCACGGAAATCATCGTGCAAATCACCAAGACGCAAATCGGCACAAAAGGCCCGCGCGTAACGACGAACATCGCAATTCCCGGCCGCTACCTCGTGCTCATGCCGTTCGCGGGGC
>OGFM01000118.1_pt1 | contig 73176 bp, 66 predicted proteins | sample 1570871 | NCBI WGS metagenome assembly OGFM01 (sample SAMEA2581957, study PRJEB24529) | metagenome | biome: Human gut stool | place: China | collected 2011
GAGATGTTAACAGCAGAAATAGAGAGTAAAACGAAACACTAAAATTAGGTATGTATCCAGATGTAAATAGTTTGATTCTTTTGAGTGAAGTATTCCAAACCTCCATTGATAAATTAATCAAAGGAGATATTGAAATTATGAAAGAAAAAATTAATGAACAAGAAATTAAGAAACTCAATTACTATGGTAACATTTTTGGCGTGCATTTTGCAATTACGATTTTATCGGCAGTCCCATTGTTCTTTTGGTTGGAACAGCTTGCATTTATTCCGTTTGGAATTCTTTTTGTAATTACGATGTATTGGGCTTTGAAAGTGGAAAAGGTGAAAAAAGACAACGATATTCAGACATACAAAGAGATTGTAGCCTTTTTAGAAGGTAAAAGATTGGACGAAATACAGAAGCAACGAGAAATCGGAAAACGACCATATCAAAATGTACTGAAAGGGATTGTAGCCGGAATTGTTACAATAGTGGTGTGTTTCTTGATTGGACTACTGTTTCATTTGCTTGGAAATTAAACAATCGTTATTAGGATAATAGGTATGAGAAACGACTGTGAAATTCCAGTTTGTACGGAACAGAAACTTTGAAGTTTACAGCGAGGTAAAAGTTTATGAATAACTATAATGAAGTGAAAAAATCATTTGGTACACAAGCAGAGAAATTTGCTTCATATCATATGTCTAAGGCAGAATATACCGATTATTTGATTCGTAGTATTCAGGCAAAGGGCAATGAACATGCATTGGAGGTTGCTGCTGGAACCTGTATATGTGGAAGAGCAGTGGCTCCTTATGTTAAGGACATTACTTGTTTGGATTTGACAGAAGCAATGTTGGAGCAGGGAAAAAAACTGGCAAAGCAAGAAGGTATTCAGAACATATCATTTGTATCGGGGAATGCGGAATGCTTACCTTTTGAAGATGAAACATTTGACCTTGTGATTACAAGACTTTCATTGCACCATTTTGTTGAGCCTGAAAAGCCTTTTCGGGAGATGCAACGAGTTTTGAAAAAAGGTGGAAAACTTGTTATTTGGGATATGGTAGCGACTACAGAAGAATTGCGTGAAACTAATGACGCTATTGAAACGATGCGTGATAACTCACATACAAGAATACTTAGCAGAGAAGAATTTGAAGCATTGTTTGAGGATGCTTTTGAGCTTCAGCTTGAAGAAACAACACTTGTTCCTGTAAATCTACAAAGTTGGATGGATTTGACAAGTACACCAGAGGATATTCAAAAAGATATTATTGATAAAATGGAATACGATTTGAATGGTGGAGATAAAACAGGTTTTAATCCCTATATCAAGGAGGGACAAATATGCTTTGACCATAGGTGGTTATTGCTGATTGGAAAAAAGGAAAACTAATCCCCATTTATCAAGAAAAAGAAACTTTCAGGTTGTTGGATTGTAAAGGCAGAGCCTTACGCAAGGTGCAGGAGAAAGACTCCGCTCGGGTTAAGGGCGAAGCGCCTTAGCAGGTCAAGGGTGCAACCATTGCCCAGTTAGTGGCGTTTTTCCACTAAGTACTGGGTATTACTTGTAGCAGAGCTTCACAAGTTTTGGCAACTTCGTTGCTGTTCCCTTCGGGAAAATAATTAAATATTGTTGTTATTAACAGACTGAGTAGAGAAATTTACTTGGTCTTTTTTTGTAGAAAAGAAAGGAAAGATATGAATGAAAGCAACTAGACATAATGGAAGATCAGGTAAGCATTGAAAGAATGTCCCAAAGCCTTTATTTTTAAAAATAAACTTTGTTGGAGCGGATCCGGAAAAAATTAAAATGGTTACCAGCGTGTTTAGGCGTACAATCGCCTGAAACCGGATGGAGAGATAGAAAAAAGTCGAATGGGTGTAAGTTTACGTTGACAACTAAAACAACATGGTGTATATATGTATATATACACATACACAGACGGAACAAAACTTTGCACGAATGAAAATACGAGGTAAAGGCATGGAACAGACAATGATCAAAACCGAGAACGTATCCAAGAGATTCGGTTCATTTGCATTACAGGACATCCATTTTGAACTTCCGGCAGGTTATATCTGCGGACTGATCGGGGAGAATGGTGTGGGGAAAACCACACTGTTAAACATTCTGGCGGGACTTTATGAGTACGATGGAACGATTTCTATACAGGAGAAGGAGTACCGTACAAATCAGATGGAATTACAGCAGGATATTGGATTTGTGTTTCATGAGGAATGGTTCGATGACTGGGATTCTCTGATCGCAAACAGCAGACATTATGGAAAATATTATAAAAATTATGATGAGACACTGTTAAAGGAATATCTTAAGAGATTCCGGTTGGATGGAAAGAAAAAATATAAGAAACTGTCCAAGGGAGAAAAGCTGAAGTTTGCATTTGCTTTTGCGCTGGCGCATCATCCGAAACTGTTGCTGCTCGATGAGCCGGGGGCGAATTTTGATCAGACCTTCCGTGAAGAATTCCATCATATTTTAAGAGAATTTACCGCGGACGGAACGAAGAGTGTGATCCTCTCGACACATATTACTTCGGATGTGGACCGGTTTGCGGACTATCTGCTGTTGCTTAAGAAAGGCAGACAACTGTTGTATGGAGATATCGAGTCGGTTCGTGATGCATACCGGATGGTGGCAGGCGAGCGTCATGCGTTGAGGGCTTTTGGCGGGCGGCTGGTCTATATGGAGGAGACACCGGTGGGCTGCAGTGCTCTGGTCAAACATGATCACGCGGAGTATGACCGGGCACTTAAGGTGTGGGAGCCGGACACGGAGGAACTGATGTATTATCTGGCGAAAGGAGCGGAGCATGGAAGAGGCAATCAAATATAAGAATGTGATCAGAGAATATTTTCTGGAATATAAGAACCGTGATCAGGTATTGAAAAGTATCTTTTATGTGATCCTGTTTGGCGCATCGTTTTTGCCTTTTGTATTTGGCAGTGCAAAGGAAGGGCTTGGGTATATATGGCTCATATTTCCGATGGCTCTTGCGCTGTTTGCAGCAATCACACATACGAGTGCCCTGCCGACGATGCTGTATCTGGTTCCCGGATCGAAAAAGCTGCGCGAGGAATATATCCGGAGAATGTTAAAGGTTAAGATTGGCCTGCCGCTTGCGTTGTGTGCGGTAATCGATATCATCCTGCTGATCGTGCAGCCGATGATGATAAAAGGCGTGATCCTGCAGCTGGTAACGGTGTTCTTTATGTCCTATTGTGTGGGAATTACAAACGACGGACTGGTCTGGCGGAATAATGCGTCGCGGGCAGCTTATGGGCAGGTAAGTTATTTTAACGGACCGATCACGGTATTCAGTGTGATCGCAAGCTGCGTGATGATTGGCATCTGTTCTTCGGAGATTACGAATGTGGAATTTTGGGTTGCGCTTGTTATTTATCTCATCATTTACGCACCTCTTTCTTATGCGCTTCACAAGCGTTGGGGTGGAATCAGAGAGAAGCTCGCCGTCTATGAACTTGCAACGAAGGAGGAGACATGGGACTGGTAATCGTCATTGAACCACATGGAACGTATGCCATCTACGAGCAGATCGTCAATCAGATCAAGAATCAGATCATATCCGGTGAACTGCAGCCGGACGAGGCGCTGCCGTCCATTCGGGGACTGTCAGCGGATATCGGCGTCAGCGTGATCACGACGAAGCACGCGTATGAGGAACTGGAGCGGGAGGGACTGATCCGTTCCGTTTCCAATAAAGGATTTTATGTGTGCAAATACAACACGGATTATCTGCACGAAAAGCAGCTGATGGAATTGGAAAAACGCCTGCAGGAGTGGATTACGCTTGCAAAACAGGCGGGACTTGGAACTGAGGATATTCGTGAGATGCTGGAGGGATTGTTGTAAGATGGAAGATATTATTTTTTCTGCGAAGCAGGTACAGGGGAAGAAAGCGTTATTTGGCAAAGGCAGGTTCGCTTTGCAAAATGTGGATTTTGAACTTCCAAGTGGATATATTATGGGAATCATCGGGGAAAACGGTGCCGGAAAGACGACATTCTTCCGCTATATTATGGAGGAAAAGAAGCATTATCGCGGCAGCTTTTATCTGGACGGAACCGACATCGCGGAAGATCATGCGTGGTCGATGAACCGGATCGGATTTGTCTCTGAGGAGCGGTTGTTTTTGCGGCAGAAGAGTGCAAGAGAGAATGCAAGGATGCTGGGCAGCTTCTATGATACCTTTGATATGGATCAGTTTGCTGCGCTGATGGAGCAGATGGATCTTACCACGGCACGGACCGTGGAGAAGATGTCGCGCGGTGAGAATATGAAGTTTCAGCTTGCATTTGCACTCGCACACAAACCGAGGCTTCTTCTTTTAGATGAGCCGACTGCGGGGATGGATCCGATCTTCCGCAAGGAATTTTACAGGTTGCTCCGGCAGCAGTTGGAAGTGCTGGACTGTTCCGTGATCATGTCGTCGCACTTAGAGGATGACATCCGGAAAGAATTTGATTATATCGGACAGTTTGAGCATGGGGAATTTACTTCGTTTTATGAGAATGCATAAGGCGTTGTGGCAGTGAAGGTTATGCGGTGAGACGGCAATGGTTGAGTGAAGTGCAGAAAAATGTGTTTGAATCGAAACACATGGGTATTATGTGTAAAAGACAGGAGTGTCGAGGATGACGATAGAGGATAAGAAGCAACAGGAAAATTTGAAGAATTTTGACCGGAATTTAAAGGAGAGTACGGGGCAGCTGGCATGGTTTTTATACGGGATGTTTGCAGCTTTTGCGCTAATGTTAGGGATGGTGCTGATATTTGATGGGATATTTTATCAGGATGCGTGGCTGATACTGTGTTATGTGTGGATGGTCGTTTATATGGATAACTATGTATTGGCACCGTATCGATGGAGCAATGAAACCTTCAGCCGGAGGATGCCAAAATCAGATGCGGTTTCAAAAATACTTCGGTTTGTTCCGGTTTCGGGAAAAAACTACATCCGTGTGAGGATGCAGTATCTTTGGAAGTTTGTGTGGAAATTTGGCGCATTTGCCATGCTGATCGTGATCGGAAGCATGAGCTTTACGCAAAAAATTTCTCTTGTGAGGGTGATGGAAGGTGTTCTTTTATTTTTGACCGGACCGATGCTCATTGGGTATATTGAGTTGAAGGAATCACTTTTTTGCAGATAATGCCTAAAAGAACAAAGTGCCTGACACAATAAACATCATATAATATGCTGAATTCCCTCACAGATCCTGCGGGCAACCACCGGATTGTTCATGGTATACAGGTGAATTCCATCGGTATCGTTTGCCAGCAGATCAATGATCTGGCTTAACGCATACGACATACCCGCATCAAATAAAGCTGCCTTGTTATCTTCAAATCTATGAATAATCTTCTGGAAACGCTCCGGGAAAGAAGCTCCGCACATCGTAATCATTCGCTTGATCTGCGCGGCATTGATGACCGGCATGATGCCCGGAACGATTGGCACATTGATATCCGAGATCCGGCAGTCTTCCACAAAACGGTAAAACTGTGTATTGTCAAAAAATAACTGGGAAAGCAGCACTTCTGCTCCGGCATTTACCTTTTCCTTCAAGTGGCGGATCTCTTCAATCTTATTGGCAGATTCCGGATGACATTCCGGGTAGCAGGCACCTAAAAAGCAGAAATCCCCCTTCGGTTTCAGATAGGAAATGAGGTCGGATGCATGCTTAAAATCATCTTTTTCGGTAAGATCCGGATTTCGGTCTCCGCGCAGTGCCAGCACATTCTGGATGCCTTCTGCGGTAAGGATTCTGGCAAATTCATCAATTTCTGCCCGGTTGTAATGCAGGCAGGTCAGGTGCACAACCGGCTCCACATGGTAGTTCTGCTTAATCTTTTTGGCAAGTTCAATCGTGCGGTTACAGTTTAAGCTGCCGCCCGCACCAAACGTCACGCTGATAAAATCCGGCTGCAGTTCGCACAGCACATCAAGTGTCGCATCAATATTTTTCAGTTCACTGTCCTTTTTCGGAGGAAATATCTCAAAAGATAAGCTTTTTTTATGATTACATGCGTCAGAAATTTTCATTTTAATACCGTCTTTCGTTCAAAATTATTGTAATTACTCTGATTATAGCAGGAAAAAATAAAACTGTATAATACATAAATGATGCATTTCTCCATAGATTCAGGCTATAGCAGGAAAAATCAGCGATACGATTGGAATCAGCACGGCGCGGGTAGCAGTTCTTTTAAGAAAAATGGAGTCCAAAGATCTGATTGGAAAAGAAAAAAGAACACATAGTTTTACAGATAATAAACATAATAAAATCACAGCGTAAAAATGCAACAATTCTTATAAGAATGTTGCATTTTTATTTACACCTTTTATATCGGATGGCATTTATGGAACTTAACCACAAAAATAAAAAATTTCAAATTTCTGCTTACAGATCTATTTTCAAATAGACAGAATCCTTTTCATCCTGCTCAATTCCAAGATAGCGTTTGGTGACATCATAGGAAGAGTGATTGAATAAACCCATAAGCAGTGCGGGCTGTGCTCCCTGTTTCCATGCGTGGTAGCCAAACGTTTTCCGCATGGAGTGACAGCTGACCATGCGGCTGTTTGTAGTTTGGGCTGCGGCTTCTTTTACAATGCGGTATGCCTGCGAACGGTTGATGGGATGCTGCCGGTCGGTGTTTTTGCAAAACAGATAATCACATTCCTGTGGAAAACAGGCATCCATATACCATCGTAGGGCATTCTTGGCATTTTTGTTGAGTGCAATGTAATTTTGTTTTCCGGTTTTCTGTTCCAATATAAGCAGATGTTCACGGAAACGCTGCGTGTAAAAATCATAGACATCGGACCATTGCAGCTGTAAAAGGTCACTGATGCGCAATGCCGTATTAAGACCGAGGATAATCAGGGCATAGTTGCGGGGGTGTGGTTTGACCGTCTGGTAGTATGTGCTGAATTTTTGCAATTCCTTGCGATTTCGAATCGGTTGTGTGGTTCCCATTTTGTTACTCCTTTCATAGAAGTCAGATTCTTGAGTGATAGTACAGAAATGCATGGTAATCCGTATATATCCCCACGTCAAGATGCAACATTCTTATAAGGAGAGTTGCATTCTCTGGATGAAGGGGAATAAACATGGAGGTTCTTATGCTGAAACTGAGCTTGAAACCGGGCGAATACATTACATTGGGAGATAACATTAAAATTATTTTCTCCGGAGGCTCTGCCAATAACATACATCTGCTGGTGGATGCACCGCGCGAAATAAATGTTGCCAGAAACAGTGCGGGCAAAGACAAAAAGCCATCGCCTTACCACATCACATTCCGTCGGAACGGATTCCGCGGAACACACACATGGAGGTAAAATTTTATAAGTATGGTAGTACAACACAACATGCAGGCAGCCACTGCCAACAGAATGTTAGGAGTTACAACAAGCGCACAGTCCAAAAGAGATGGTTAACTACAGCAAGAACAACATTCTTGCGCAGGCTGGACAGTCTATGCTTGCACAGGCAAATCAGTCTAATCAGGGTGTACTTTCTCTGTTACAGTAATTTTTGTAAAATTTATAATTGCTAAAGAAAAGGAGTCGGGCAACTGGCTCCTTTTTGTAATGTTTTATAATGAACGAAAGTCTGTTGAAGAACAAAAGTAGGACTTAATTTCCGTGATTTTGTATTGCGACTGACGAAAAAGGGTGATTTTTTTCGTTTGGGGACATATAGAAAATTTTTGCTCGGTTATGTCCCACTCTTTTGGCACGGTGGGACATATAGAATCATTCCTTTGTATTATGTCCCATATGTCTGTGGCAATGGGACATATAGCGTTTTTTCTGGCATATATGTCCCGGGAAACAAAAGAAAAGGGACATAGTGAGTAAGTTTTCATGTATATGTCCCAGCGAGCAAAAGAAAAGGGACATAGCCGATAAGTTTCCGTGTATATGTCCCAGCGAGCAAAAGAAGAGGGACATAGCCAATAAGTTTCCGTGCATATGTCCCAGCGAGCAAAAGAAGAGGGACATAGCCAATAAGTTTTTATACATATGTCCCGAAAGAGAGAAGAAAAAAATTCAGTCAGCAGATTTTCACACATATGCCAATATCCAGAAGGCAATGTGCATAAAAAATCCCGCCACAGCGGGAGGAGAAATTTTTCTGTGGCGGATCTATAAGAGAAATCGCTTTCGCGAATTGTTTTTAGTCGGAACTGACAGCACCCCAACACCGTTTGTTAAAATACAACAGCTCCTTTTGTTTTGATGGTTTTATATTACCAGTGCATTATGAACAGGTTGTGACGACATGCTAAAGAGTTTATGAAAATTCGAAACAACTTATAAACTTCTGCTTTCCTAAAGGGAATAAATGCGATTTTACAAAAGTTTTACCCAAAGGAATTTCAAAATCGTGTAGAATAGAAACAGCAGTTTTTGTAGAAAAAGTACATACAGGGGAAATGAGAAAATGTAGTAATTCTACAAATAGTATGTTTGAAGAACAGGAAGCAAAATCTTATACAGAGGAGACAGGAGTATTTGCCAATCATCATATTTCAGGAGGGGACACAGGCATGTAGAAACGCGAAACCATAGATTATGAAATAAGAGCCACCTACGCATCTCTGCGCAAGTCGGAAAAAAAGGTTGCTGATTATGTGCTGGCAAATGAGATAGAGTGCAGTAAGATTTCTCTGGAAAAACTTGCAAAACGCAGCGGAGTCAGCCAGCCGACAGTCATGCGTTTTGTAAAAGCGATGGGGTTTGACGGCTTTAAGGAATTTCGTTACCAGATCATAGAAGACCTGTCGGAGCGCAATCACCGCGAAAAAGAAACCTATGCCATGTACGGCTATCCCATCCGTCCGGAGGATGACCTGAAGCTGATCCCGGCAAAAGATCTGATGACAAAGCTGCTGTATCTCGGATATGACTACCGGTTCGATGAGGACTACTATATCCAGCATATATCCGCCGCCGCACTTACCGAAAAAGATGTGATGGTGGGAATTTCCTATTCCGGGCAGTCGAAGGATACAGTAGATATCATGAAGGCAGCGAAAAAGGCGGGCGCGCAGACGATCTGCATTACAAATTTCAGGGAATCGCGTATTGGTAAATGGAGTGACGTGGTATTGTGTAGTTCCCAGAAACAGTGGATGTACGGAGACTGCATTTTTTCCCGCAGTCCGCAGATCGTGATCAACGACATGATCTACATGGGACTTATGACAAAGGCTTATGAAAAAGGCACAAAACAACTTGACAAAAACAGCAGAATTATCCGCGACCGGGCATACGAGCAATGAGGCAGAGGAATAGAGATTGCAGAGAAATATAGAAGATGTGACTTGTAGTTTTCCTACAAAAAGTCACATCTTTTTTTGATGTCTGAATTTACAATCCCGTTACAAAAGTATTACAGCGATTTGATGGTATTTGTCCCTGTATCCCCCTATACTTGACCATGTCCGAAGCGACAGCGGATGCAAAAATGCAGTATTCTTAGAAAAACGTCAGAGATTACGTCTCGTGGCTGCACAATTAAAACAGGGAAAAAGGAGCGAATATATATGCTGAAATTAGAACATATCAAAAAGTCATACGATGGTGTGAACATATTAAATGACATCAATTTAGAGATCGCCGATGGCGAGATAGTTTCCATCTTAGGTCGACAAAAAATATATGGTTGTCTCACGGCTGATGGGCGATGGGCATTGCAGACTTTTTACATAACGGTATTTCAGCAAGGGAAGTGTGGTTGCGATGATGATGCTCATTCCATCCATCGTCAGTATTCTGTTCCTGAATTATCTGGAAAAATACAACATCCGTTACAACAAAATTTTCCCGATGGAACTGAAAAAGAACCGCATAAGAGATATAGTTTTCGGCGGATTGAGTATTGCTTTATGTGTGATGGTGCTTTCGATTTTTGCAGTCATCTTTCTCATTCCGTTTGTATCGGACTGGCCGTACCAGTTGTCATTTTCACTCGATCATGTGAAAGCGGTACTGTTCGATGAAGGGCTGTCTTCGATGTATAAAAATTCGCTGTTTGTCGCATTTCTGACTGCATGTGTGGGAACATTTGTCTCCTACGGGGCAGCGATCGTGACGGTGCGCAGTACGGTCAGCGCAAAAATAAAGCGTGTCATTTTTAATTCTGATTCTCTGTAATGTGATCCATTTTTTCTCGACACCGTATCTGATGATGAAGAGCTCACTCGAAAAAATGGAGTGCGCAGGAGCAGAACCAGATGTTTCAGGATCTGACATTTGCGACAGATACCATCGAGGAGTACCCATCTTACTGCACACCGATCACGGCGCAGGAGGGAACCATCATCGTAAACACCGAACTGATGAAGGAAAATAATCTGGATATGCCAACGTCCTTAAAAGATCTGGCAAAGCCGGAGTATGAAGGGCAGATTGCAGTGACCGATATCGCATCTTCTTCCACCGCATGGCTTCTCATTCAGGGGCTGGTTTCCGGGTACGGGGAGGATGGCACAAAAGATGTACTAAAAGGTATTTATAAAAATGCGGGCGATCATATCGAGGAATCCGGTTCCGGTCCACTGAAACTTGTCCGTGCCGGAGAGGTAGCAATCGGTTTTGGTCTGCGTCAGCAGGCAGTTGCCGACAAAGCCAGCGGACTTCCCATTGATTATGTCGATCCGTCAGAAGGAAACTTTACACTGACCGAGTCTGCGGCTGTCGTTGACAAGGGGGATAAGAGTAACCCGAAAGCCATGGAAATGGCAGAGTGTATCATCAAAAACGGCAGGGCAAAACTGCTTGGTATTCTGGATCAGTTTGCAGAAGTAAAACCTTATGTATTGGAAACTATGGAAGAACTGCGCAAGCGCGGCATCGCAATCGGTTCCACAACCGGATACACCGATAAAATGATGGCAATCGTTGTGCCAAAGGCAAAAGAAAACGGTTATGTACCGGATGCATGGTTTTCCCCGGATGCCGTGGGACATGTGGGCAGACCATTTCCGTATATGATCTTTCAGAATATGCAGACCCTTCACATCCAGTCCGTATCTTCGGTTATGAAAGTCGGCGATACCATTTCCGACATCAAAGAGGGCAAAAATGCCGGGGCAGATGAGGTGATCCGGAATATGGGAGAACTGGTGGGATTGTTATAAGTAAAAAGCACTTGGCAAATTTGTTGTCAAGTGCTTTTTAGCCAATGGTATAAATTTTTTAACACGATTCCTGGGCAGCAGGCGATTTTTCAAGAGTTTCCTCGATATATCGATTCATGGACATCTGATGTGTGGTTGCATATACAAAGACTTTTCTGTGTAAATCCGGAGATATCCGAACATTAAAACTTCCCTTAAAAGCGGTTTCCGGTTTTCTCCCCTGCTGTTTGCATAATTCCAGATAATCATCTACGGCTTCATGGAAATCGTTTATTAAATCTGTTGCGTTGTCTCCTTCATAAGAGATCAATGAGCGAATTCCCAAAACTTTTCCATAAAAAATTGCATCATCTTCTGAAAACTCAACACTTCCGATATATCCTTTATATTGAATGGTATTGTTCATATTAATCCCTCCTGTTCTAAAACATCAATAAGTTGCTTGATCTGATAAATTTTTAGTTCATTATTAGGATGTGGTTTATGCAACAAAATATTTCCATGCTCATTGCTTTCGAATACAACTCGGGATCCGCTGGTTTTTCCCTTATTGGATCTTATGTATTCCAAATATCCGAGCAAAGTTTCCGCTTCTTGAAACGTAAAATCTTTTGGTTTGGATTTTAGTCGTTGAATGAGTTTTTCTTTTTGTCCCATATTGTATCCTCCTGTTAATTATATTATACTTTAAAATCTATGATTTGCAACTATATTTAGTTGCCTTAAAATATTTTTAACTCAACTTTCCCACCGGAAAATCTGGTATAAACACTTGATTTTCAAGCAAAATAATTAAATAAATTGGTGCATTGACATAAAAAAGCACCTAATCTTTGGTATAATAAAGTCACCACAACAATAAAAACCAAGAAAGGTGCTGACTTTATGATAAACCAAATGAACGCAAATGACCATACCGAAAATCAATTTTTTCATGCATTAAAAGAACTTCAGATTGCAAAACTGCCTCACAAGTCCAATATACCGAAATCCTGTGGTGTTTCTGCTTATGAAGTATTTCAATTTTTATTACTATTGGTTTTTCAGGGTAAAAACCTGTTCCGGTTCCTGAATGAAGTATCCTATAACTGGAGACGTTTTCTGATGATCCTTGCAGTAAAAGTAACCTCTGCTTTTGACAGGCTCACCCGTCCGGAAAGGGTAAATGTCCTGATTCTGGATGATTCCGTAATCAAGCGTAACCGCAGTAAAAACGTAGAACTGCTGGCACGCGTTTATGACCATGTGGAGCACAAATTTCAAAAGGGCTTTACCCTGCTTACACTTGGCTGGTCAGATGGGTACAGCTTTATCCCGACAGGTTTCAATCTGCTGTCTTCAGCCTCTAAAAGCAACCGTTATAATGAAGTTCCGGATAGCATTGACCACCGGACAAACGGTTATAAAGTCAGGAAGGCAAGTATGATGCACAAAACAGATGCTGCCATCCAGCTTATCCGGAATGCACTCACTGCTGGAATAAAGGCTGATTATGTGTTTATGGATACCTGGTTTACCACAGAGCCAATGCTTAAAAACATTCTGGATACAGGAATCCATGCAATCGGCATGGTAAAGCAGCTACAACAGCGTTATACCTATAATGGCAGACAATATACGCTTCCGGGACTGAAAAAATCAAAAAAAAATTCGTTGATTTTTCCAGTGCAGGAAACATTTTTGGATCTCTTGTTGTTACAACCCAAACCGGGATTCCGGTTAAGATTGTATTTGTGCGCAACCGTAATAAAAAAAGTGAATGTCTCTATCTTCTGAGCACGGATACCTCACTTAACAACGCAGAAATTGTGCGTATTTATGGGAACCGCTGGTCAATTGAATGCTTTTTCAAGGCATCAAAATCTTTCCTGAAATTAGGTTCGGAATTCCAGAGCCGTAGTTATGGTGCAATGGTAAGCCATACAACTATTGTATTTACACAATATATCATTCTGGAATGGATCCGCAGAAACCAGAATGACCAGAAAAGTTATGGAGAACTGTTTTTCATGTACTGTGAGGATATCCAGGATATGGATTTAACCAATGCACTGCAGAGCCTTATGGCTCTGTTTGTGGAACATATATCAACGCTTTCTGCAGATATCACATCTGTACTGAAAAGTAAAGTAACCGAATGGATTGCTTCCCAAGCCACATTTATTCAAGCTTTATTTGGAAATATCTGCTGGGAAAGTTGAGTTTTTAATAAATATAAATGTTAATGTAATTATTAATTATTAAGTGTTAAATGTTTCTGATTTTGGAAATATGGTTATAATGATTTTTTTATTTTACGGTTGTTATGGGAAAACATCGTTGTATAAAAGATAAATATGTATTGTGTTACGTTGAAATTCATGATTTAATGGGCAAAAAATTAAGATTTCATTTTAGGGCAAGGCATATGGTAATGAGTTTTGCTTTATTCTTATTTGAATTTGAAGTATAATAATAAATATATTTACGATTATTCTTTTTATTTAGGAGGAAGTATGGGAGAGATTGATTTTTCGAAAAAAATAATAAAAATATTAAATGCAAATATACTCCAAATGATTATAAAAAAAGCCGTTACAAAGGGATTTACAGTACAGGGATTTGCTAAAAATGTATGGCTAGCTCCAGAAACATTAATATGTGCAGCATTAGAAAGAAAAAGAAAAGGGAAATACCAAAGTAGTATTTTTTTAGAAGCATTAAGTGAAATTGAAGTAGATGATGAGGTTATTCATTTGGGAAAAAAATGGTTACAGGATAAAAATGCACGTGATGAGATTGAGGAGAAAATACAACGAATAGAACAAGAGAAAACAGAAAAAAAGAGAAAAGAAATAATTGTAGAAGAAAATAATGTACATGAGAACATTAAGAAACAAAAAGAAAATAACTATGAAAAGGATATACAACAGTTACAAATAAAGAATAAAAAATTACAGAATGTGGTTCAGGATTTGCGAATTAGTGTAGAAAATCATCAAAAGGATTTAATACGTTTGCAAAAAGAAAATGGAAAATTAGAAAAGAAAATTGAGGAAAAAACACATGAAAATAATGAATTATCAAATGAAATAAGCAGTTTAAAAGAATGTATTAAACAATTAGAAAGTACATTAAATTCGTGCAAACAAGAAAATATGAATTATCAAGAAATATTTAAAAAAGCACCAAAAGTTTTATGCTTTTCAAAAAAAGATATAAATAAAGATTTGTTCCCTTTTTATAATGTTGAGCAGTTACATGAATGGTCGAATGAATATGAAAATGTTATTAAGTGGAATGAATATAAGGAAATATGGATAATAGAAACGGATTTTAATTATTCTGAAGTAGTAAAAATGAAAAAATTACCATGTAGTAAAATTGTTTTGAATCATAATATTAAATCATTAATAGACAAAGTAGGAGGAACTCGGTAATGGATATGCAAGATAGAGAATATATTGGAATTTTGGCAAATAAGGAAGAAACGGATGGAAGAGATAATGTTTTTATAAATAAAGGCTCTTATATTCAATTTAAAGTAAAATCATTATTGTTACCTCGAGAAAGTCCGATGATTGTATCTGGGTTTATTAGTTCATTTGAAGATGATTATGCGGTTAATGATGATGAATATTCTACAGATGAAAGTAGAATTTCAAATTTTAAAGAAGAAGTAGGAGATAAATTATTTATTTATTCTTACAAAGTAAATGAAGGTGGACATGCTAATATGCTAAGTAGAAAAACAAATTTGGTAAGTAGGCCACCTAAATTTGAAGATAATACAAATTATTATGCCATACCAGTATTTTGTTCTAAAAATAATAGAGATGTACTTGAATGGGCAAATGATAAGAATTGGAAGTTATTTAGAGATTATGAGAATAAAGAGGAATTTATTGATTTCCTAAAAAATAAAAAAAGTGTTGGAAGTACGTATGGATATTATACAGATGCATTTATGCCATCATTTGTTATATGGATGGAAGATGATGGATCAATGGATGCAATTGGACATATTTTAGATTATAGACAAAATACTCAAGGTGGAATTATTTTCGATTGTGAGAAAATTGCAACTGTAAATATTAACGATTATAATGAATACTGGGTTTATCAAATGTCTTTGAATCCAACAATTATGTATTTACCAGAAAATATTTATGTGAATGTTGAAGATCAGTTGTTGAAGAATTCAACAATGGATGAAAGTAATAATAAAATAAAAGAAGAAAAAATAGAAAAAAACATAATAGATATAGGGCAAAATATTCGAATGGATAATGAAGGAATTATTGAAATAGATACTACAGAAAAAAATGACGAATTAATTATTACCTCAATGGATTATCATAGTCAAAAGAGAAAAGATCCGTTATTTTATGATATGAAAGATTTTGTAAATGTTCATACGGCTTTGAAATGTAATAGCCTTGTTATTTTGTCGGGGTTGAGTGGAACGGGAAAATCAGCAATTGTGGACATTTATGCCAAAGCATTAGGAATTAATACTAACGCAAATAATCCGGATGAAAATAGACTACTTTTTATACCTGTACGACCGTCCTGGAATGATGATTCAGATTTACTTGGGTATGTAGATTTAGTACATATGGTATATAGAGCATCAGATTCTGGATTTGTCGATTTCTTAGTTAGAGCACAAAAAGATGAAAATAAGAATAAGATATTTATTGTATGTTTTGATGAGATGAACCTAGCAAGAGTTGAACACTACTTTAGTAAGTTTTTGTCGCTTTTAGAGCAACCTGTTAAAAATAGAGAGTTACAGTTATATGACAAACAGTATAGCGGAAGGTTATATAATTCAGCAGATTACCCATATAAAATAACAATAGGGGATAATGTCAAATTTGTAGGGACAGTTAATGTTGATGAATCAACATATCATTTTTCAGATAAGGTTTTAGATAGAGCGAATGTGATTCAATTAAATGTCTTAAATTATGCAAAAGAATGGGAAAAGAAAAAATATGGATCATTAGTCAATGTAAATTGGAGTATGGATGATTACAATTCTATAATTGTTACAAGTTCTGATCAAGATATGAGTCGCGTTCATCAGTTGTTATGGGACATTCATACATTATTACATAATGTAAGTTCAAAATATGGTGTGGGACCAAGAATTGTAAAAAATATAGATATGTATTTATGGAATTTACCACAATCTAATATTGGTGAGTTTACGTTTGCAACTGGAATTGATTTGCAAATTGCACAAAGAGTTTTAACTAAGGTACGTGGTCCGGAAAACCAATTGGGAGAAATATTGAGTGACAAAAATTCTGAAAATATATATCAAATTTTTGATGAATATCAAGATTTGTCAGAGTTTAATTTGTGTAGAGAAATTGTAGTTCAAAAGCAAAGGGAGTTGGAATCATATGGCTATTGTATCTAATTTGCCATTTAAATTGCGGGTTATAAAAAAATTTCCGAAAGAAACATATCAAGAGGGATTAATTTTTTCTGATAATGAAAAAGAAGTTTGGAAAAAAGAAGTGGTGACTTTAAGTATTGAAGAAAATGATGAAATAGAGGTACTATTTGAATCAGAAGATAAAGATGCAAAACTATATTTGGAGGCGTTGGATATAGTTCCTCTTGATGATAAAAAAATTGCATATGATTCCGAGGGACATATATATAGAATGCCAAGTTCAGAGCCATTTGTTTTATATAAAGTAAATAGTGGGTATGATGCTTTGTGTGTTGATACATTTCAAATTTCAGTGTATTGTTATAAAACATGGTATTATGGGATCTTGCAGGTGTGTCCGAAACCAATGAATATTAACGAATGGACCATGATGAAAGATGACTTGGAAAAGGAAATGGTAGGACTGGCACAAGATATTGTTCGTAGAAACCTTGGGTTAGGTAATCAAAAATGTGGGAATGTTCCACCTAAAGTTTTATATGATTTTATTGTTATAAAAAAATATGCACAATCAGTTCTTATTGCTTTACTGGATATTGCAGAGAATCCTAGATGTGAGATCATAACACAGTATAAGAAAGTAGGTAATAATAAAAATTGTCGACTTGATGAAGAAAGTATGAGAAGATATGCTACGAGAGCAGGATCAGAAGCAACATATAAAGTTCCGGTTAAAGTTACAAATTACGATATTCAGGATAATCGAATATTAAAAAAAATAATTATTGATTACGAAAATAGATTAAATACTTTTTTGAAGTTATTAGTAGAATTACAAAATTATACAAGTAATTTTGATTCTGGAAGGACGATTCAATATAAAAGTGAATGGGAAAAGAGCATTGTAGAATTTAAGAATGTTGCACAAAGATTGAAAAAAATGACTTCGTTATTAAAGACTCAGGAATGGTATTTTGAAGTAGGAAAGGTATCTCGACCATATATACCACATTCATTTATAATGGATACACGTTACAACAGCCTTTATCAGATGTATTTGGAATTAAAAAGAGAAACTTTTAAAGTAGAATTTGATCCAGAATTTTCTTATACATGGAAAAGAAGTAGTTATTTATATGAAATGTGGTGTTACTTTAAAGTAATTCATTTACTGTCACAACAATATGAAATGAATGAACCTGACTGGGCAAGAGTATTTTCTGGGAGGATATTATTTCCGTTTTTGAATGTAGGAACATCAATTGAATTTAAAAATGAGGATGTTAAATTAGAAATTGTATTTGATAAGCCACTCGCTTTTGAAAATAAAAAAACAGATATTTCTTCTCCTCTTTATGTGGCAAAGACACAAGAATATTCTAAAATGCATAATCGACCAGATATTTTAATTTATGTGTACGATATTAAGACTGGATGGTATCTAGGTTCAATAGTGTTAGAATGTAAATATAGAAAAATATATTCCATAGAATCTAATGGGCAGCGAGGGAGTGTAGGTCAATTGCAAGCGTATTATAACAACACTCGTTCAGAATATTTATTTGGAGTGTGGGGAAAAAGACTAAATATGCGCCCTGTAAAGAAAGTTATTGTATTGACGCCAGATGTAAAAGGAGATGGAAAAAGTGAGGATGATTTTAGTATATTGTTTAAAAGTTTTAAACCAGCAGATACTGAAGAATGGAATAAGTCATTAATGGATGAAATAGATTTTAACATTAAGGAATTAATCAATGTAAGTCGAGAATTACAACGATAAGAAAGGTACAATTTTTGGTGGAATATTTGGAAAGGTTGTTTCAACGATAGATGCTCAGGCATTAAACTATAGAGTGCTCTGGGGGGCTGGAGTATATTTGTAATGGAGAGATAATTAAAAATCTCTTTACAAACCGCAGAAGATATGCTAGATTTTTATACAAGCTGATTGTCCCGTTTGTTTCTGCAACCGGAAATGGGGGCATATGTTACACACAAAAAAGAACTTCTTAAAGTCAGCACTGGCTGTCTTCTGCATGGTTTCCATGCTTTTATTCTCCAGTTACAGCGGAATTACAACAGTATATGCTGCCAGCGGATACGAATACGTTCTGCTGACAAAATACACTAAGACCATGAAAATTGGAGACAAGTATTATCTGACTGCGATCACTTCTACTGGAAAGAAACCAAAGTTTTCTTCAAGTGATTCCACAGTCGCGTCCGTGAACACTTATGGAAAGATCACGGCGAAAAAGGCCGGTAATGCTACGATCACTGCAAAAATTGCCAATGGGGAGGCAAGCTGCAGGGTTACAGTTGAAAAAACGGTCATTACATTAAGTCAGAAATTCATATCCTTGGAGAACGGATATACGGCTCGGCTGAAAGCCGAGACATCAACCGGGCATCCGGTCACGTACAAATCCGCCCGCTCGAGCATCGCCTCGGTGGACGAAAACGGCGTGATCACAGCAAAAAAACCGGGTGAAACTACCATCACGGTCACAGCGGATAAAACCGCCCAGACCTGTAAAGTGACGGTAAAGCAGCCAACGGTCCGGCTGGACCGGACATCCGCATCCCTTTACCGGAAGGGGACGCTCCGGTTATCCGTTTCTTCCACATCCAAAAGTATTCCCAGGTGGAAAACAAATAAAAAAAGCGTAGCCACGGTGGACAATGAGGGCAGAGTTACCGCTGTAAAAAACGGAACAGCCATCATCACGGTCACAGTCGACGGTGTCAGCAAAACCTGTGAGGTCACGGTAAAGAAGCCAAAGATTACCGTCGGACAGGAACAGATTTCGTTAACGGCCGGCGAAACATGTCAGCCGAAGGTAACGGTATCCTCCGGCAACAAACCGGAGTACTACAGTTCAAACACAAATGTTGCCACGGTAAATGAAACCGGCATGATCACCGCCATCGGCAAGGGACGTGCATATATTTATGCGAAAGAAGATGGCACGAAGGTACGCATGACAGTAACTGTCAAAGAAAAATAAAACTACAGGAAGCAGAATAAAATTATGGTCTGCATGACAGACAATCTGCGGATCATAACCAAAGGGACAATCAGCGAAAGATATTGATGATGCATATATACAATGATATAATTGAACATAGACAATATTCTGTCTATACTTCGAAGAAAAGCCTTACAACATATGGTATTGTAGATCTTATGGAAAAGCTTTCCCAAAAGCTGCCATGGTTATATCTTTGTATAAATGAAATTGATGTCACTGATATAGGGGAACAGTATAGTGTTAAGGGAATTTTAAGAGAATTTATAAATCAAGAAGAAATACTCATTATTAAAGAAGAAATTCCGAAGGAGGAAAAATGAATTCGGTGGAAAATTATGCCATACGCTACTTAGAACCAAAGGATGTGAAGGATCTGGATCAGTACAACGCGCTGCTGCGCTATACCTTTCAGGTAACGGAGGATGAGCTGACGGCAACCGGATGGAAGGATGAAGAGATCAAACAGTCGAAGTTCCCGGTACTGGAGCGTGCGGATGTGCTGGGATGTTTTGACGGGGATACCCTGATTTCCCAGTTTGCCGTATATCCATTGAAAATGAATATATACGGGGAGGTATTTCCCGTTGGATTTGTTACGAGTGTTTGTACATATCCGGAATATACCGGGCAGGGCATTATGAAAAAACTGATGTATCAGAGTCTGGAACATATGAAACAGCAGGGAAGACCGTTTGCCCTCCTGTATCCATATTCCATACCGCTGTATCATCATCTGGGCTGGGAGATCATATCCAATAAAATTTCTTTCAATATCAAGGATCGGCAGATTCCGACGAAAGTAAAAGCACCCGGGTATGTACGGCGTGTGGACTGGGACAATACCGATTTTCATGAGCTGCATTCGCATTTTGCATCAATCACACACGGCTGCCTGTTCCGGAATGCACTGGCGTGGGAGGAATACTGGCGCTGGGATGAGGACGATACGAACGTGGCAGTTTACTATAACACCAAGGACAAGCCATGCGGATTTATGGTCTATCTGATCAAAAACGATATCATGCATATCAAGGAAATGATCTACTTAAACCGCGAGGCAAAAAAGGGGCTGTGGGAGTATATCCACGCGCATGATTCCATGATCGATGCGGTGCATGGCTATACCTATTTCAGCGAACCGATTGCGTTTGAGATGGATGATGGAGATATCAAGGAAACGATCCGGCCGTATGCCATGGGACGGATTATTGATATCGAGAGCTTTTTACAGGATTATCCATGTGATCCGGATGGCGGAACACTGTATATCGAACTTGAAATTGAGGATCACCTGCTTCCGTGGAACAATCGCAGTTTTCGGCTCTGTTTTTCCGATGGAACATGTATGCTGACCGATGAACCGGCAGAGTATAAGTTAAAAATGGAGATAGGTACGCTGACTACCCTTTTACTGGGATATAAAACGGCTGAGCGTCTGTATGCCCTTGAACGCATTGAAGGGAAGCAGGAAGCGGTAGACCGTCTGGATGATGTACTGTTTCATAAAATTCCATATATTTCCGATTACATCTAAAAAATTCAGCATGGTATGTTATAATGGAAAGTGAAAATTACCGGGATACCGGTACTGGATGATTTTCGGAATACATAAGGGGACTACTTATAAAAACAACAGAAAAAATGAGTTTGGGAGGCAAAGGATTATGAAATCAGTACGGACAAAGCTTATAGCATCTATTTTGATCTGTTCTCTTTTTACATCGGTGCTGATCGGGGTGATTGCAATTTCAAATTCTGTGCGGACAGCCGGAAAAGATGCAATGACCATGATGCAGCTTACCGGGCAGAAGAAGACCGAAGAGATCAATTCCACGATTCAGAAGATTGAGCAGTCGGTGGATACGCTCAGTGAAGTTGCAATGAGTAATTTTGACTATGATTCGTTCCGGCAGAGCAAGGATTATGCGGATACATACACCGAGACGGTACAGCAGGCGGTGCTTGATTTTGCAAACCATACAAATGGGGCAGTGACGGTATATCTGCGGTATAACCCGAATTACTCCAATCCGACATCCGGTGTCTTTGCACAGCGCCAGTCAGTTGACAGTGAACTGCAGTGCCTGACACCGACGGATTTTTCCATGTATGATGAAAGCGATGTGGAGCATGTCGGCTGGTATTATCTTCCGGTACAGGCAAAGGAAGCTATCTGGATGTCACCGTACATGAATGAAAATATCAATATTTACATGATCTCATACGTTGTGCCATTGTTTGCAGAAGATGGAACATCGATCGGTATTGTTGGTATGGATATTGATTTTTCACAGATTACTGATCTGGTGGATGAGACAACCGTATATCAGTCCGGCTATGCATTCCTGACGGATGCTTCCGGTTCCATCATGCATCACAAAAATGTGGATGAGGGTACAGTCATTACCGATCTGGCCAGCTCCTTGAAAAAGGGTGCAGATTTTCTGGCAGAGGATGGCAATCAGGGGAAAACCTTAGAGTATACTTACAAAAATGTAGACAAGAAGCTGGCCTTTTATAATCTGGACAATGGCATGAAGCTGGTGCTTACGGCACCGGTGTCGGAGATTTATTCCGAGGCATACGGACTTGCAAAGATGATTATTCTTGCAATGATTGTTGCATTTATTCTCTCGGCAGTGATTGGTATTGTTATGGGTACCGGCTTAACAAAGCCAATCCGTCAGCTGACTTCTGTGATTGAGCAGACCGCTGCATTGGATTTCCGTCCGACAGAGGCTGGAGCAAAGCTGCGGAAGCAGAAGGATGAAATCGGGGATATGGCAACAAAGATCCACGATATGCGAAAGAAGCTCCGGGCGATGATGGAAAACCTGCAGCAGACGCAGCAGGTTTTGGAAACAAATACCGGAAATTTAAACCAGCTTATGAAACAGAACAGCGCTTATGCGGAGAACAATTCGGCGGCTACGCAGGAACTGGCGGCAGGGATGGAAGAGACCAGTGCAAATGCGGCGCACATTGTGGAAAACGTTGGAATTATGAGAGAAAGTTCCGACAATATCCAGCGGCTTGCAGAGGATGGAGAGAAAAATTCCGGACAGATCCAGGAGCGTGCCAGAGAGATGGAGCGGATCAGTACGGAGTCCCGCCACAAGACAGACCAGATGTATGCGGTCATGAAACAGAAGACGGATGCCGCTGTGGAGCAGGCGAAATCCGTACAGAAGATCAATGCGCTGACAGACAACATCAAACAGATTTCTTCCCAGACAAACCTTCTGGCATTAAATGCCAATATTGAGGCAGCCAGGGCTGGCGAAGCGGGCAGGGGATTTGCGGTTGTTGCTTCCGAAATCGGAGATCTGGCAACGCAGACACTGGATACCGTTTCCACAATTGACGAGATTGTAGGAGAGGTCAACAGTTCGGTTTCCAATATGACCGAATGCCTCACAACGATTATGGAATTTCTGGAACAGACCGTTCTTGGGGATTATGAGCATTTCGCACAGGTGGGGGAGCAGTATCATGCCGATGCGGACACATTCCAGCAGATCATGCAGCAGACAAAAGAAGCAGTGGATGCATTAGAGCAGCACATTGGAGAGATCTCTTCTACCGTATCAGAGATCAACTCCATGGTGGAACAGTCCACAGACGGAATCAGCGGTATTGCCGAGAAATCCGGCAGTACGCAGAACCTTGTAACCGAGGGTTACGACAAGCTGCAGGAGTGCACACAGTCCGTTAATGTGATCCGGGATTTTGTCGCGCAGTTTCATTTGGATTGATAATTGTCCGAAGATAAGTTAAGACGTGGTTAGCATAGACTAACATGAAACCCTTTAAATATAGGAAAAGGAAATTTTACATCGGAAACGAGGAAAATTATAATGAAGAAAACATTAAAACCGGAAACCACAAAACCACAATATGTTGTGACAACAGACATTACTTATGCGCAGGTTGATTCCTGGTTCGGTCATTGCCGGAGAGATCTCAAACTGGATCTCATCTATCCGGAGGACGGGGAAGGAAAGACATATCCATGTATTGTATGGATTTGCGGTGGCGCATGGCAGCGCATGGACAAAGCAGCGCATCTGGCATATCTGGGCACACTGGCGCAGGAAGGGTTTGTTGTTGCCAGCGTAGAGTACCGGACATCCAACGAGGGAACACATCCGATGCAGCTGTGTGATATCAAGGCAGCAATCCGATATCTTCGTGCATATGCAAAAAGATATCGGATTAACAGTGAAAAATTTGGTGTGATGGGAGAATCTGCAGGAGGATATCTGACATGTATGGCAGCACTGGATCGGGATAAAAAACTGGATACAGGTGAGTATCTGGAGTATTCCAGTCAGGTACAGGCAGCCTGTCCGTGGTATCCACCGACCGATGCGTCCCATTTTCCATATGATGATGTGGAAAAGGCAGCCATGTCTTCAGAGTCGCTGCTGATGGGATTTAATGTTATGACACATCCGCAGGAAGCTTATGAGAATTCCCCGGTTTCCAAAGTGACACCGGATGCACCGCCATTCCTGCTGATTCATGGAACCAAAGACAGTACCGTGCCTTTTTCGCAGAGTGAGGAATTGTATGATGCGTTAGAAGCAGCCGGCTGTGATGTGACATTGCTTGCGCTTGATGGTGCAGAGCATGCGGATCTGATGTTTTTCCAGGATGAAGTATGGCAGCAGATCATTGCATTTTTTAAACGGACATTATGACACAGCAGTTGAAGGACATATACAGAAAAATTTTCTGATTATGTCCTTCTTTTTTATATAGCTGGGACATGACAAATGACTTTTTCCCCTATATGTCCTTATGTTTGTTTGAAGCAGAACCTTATTAACAATTCTAAGTATGAAATACAATTTCAGTTGCGAAAATACAATAGGTATTGTATAGTAAAAATGTTGAATGGCAAATCCATAGCATATCGCTAAAATTTTCCATAACGAATTAAACTGAATACATTGCATAACCGCTTTTCTTTTCGTATAATGTAAGGAGGACAGTGATTGAATTACAAAAGAACAAAAAGCTGGTTAAAGTTTGTACGCAGGTTCCGATTTCATAACAGGAAGTATAAGGACCGCTTATTTCAGAGAGTGTTTCAGGATAAGGAGGATCTGCTCGAACTGTATAACGCGATCAACGGAACAGATCATCAGAATCCGGAGGAACTTGAGATTACGACGTTGGAAGATGTGATATTTATGTCCATGAAAAATGATAAATCGTTTATGATTTCATCGACCATGAACTTGTACGAGCATCAGTCAACTGTAAACCCGAATATGCCGGTTCGTGGGCTGCTTTATTTTGCGCAGTTGTATGATGAATACATCAAACTGCATGATCTGAATATGTATGGTCATAAACTGGTAAAGCTGCCGATGCCGCAGTATATTGTATTTTACAATGGTACAGAGAAAATTCCGGATGATTATACGCTTCTGTTGTCGGATGCTTTTGAGAGTGATCCGTCTGCAAAAGATATGGAACCGGCGCTAGAATGCAAAGCCCGGATACTTAATGTAAACAGTGGACACAATGCAGAACTGATGAATAAGTGCAGACGGCTGATGCATTATTCTTTGTTTATTGCAAGGATACGGCAGAACATTGACAGGGGAATGCCGATTGAGCAGGCAATTGATGAATCCATATCGTATTGTATCCGGCATGACATTTTAAAGGATGTTTTGCTCAAGAATCGAAGCGAGGTGCGCCATATGCTGTTAACAGAATTTGATGAAAAGAAATTTGCAAAGTCCATGTGGAAAGAGGGGCATGAATCAGGTTATATCGAGGGACATAACTCAGGCTATACCGAAGGCTGCGAATCAATCTTGGAAATTCTGGATGCGATCAACAGGGGAAATGATACCGTAGAAAAACTGACCGCATTGGGTTACGATGCAAAAACGGCACAAGAGGTATTGGAGAAGAAATAAATCGAAACAACAATGGTTATGCAGTAAGTGAGGAAAATTTCAAAACGGGGATATTCCATTCAAAAATGGCATTAGTTAGAGCAACCTAACCAATGCCATTTTTTATTTTAATAGCATAAAGCATTAAAATCATCATTAAGTGATGGATTATGTAAAATTTAAATTATATCTTCCGGGTTTACATTTTACCTGCACAATGTAATTTTTATTGTATTTCAAACAATGTAAATTTATGGATTCTCCAAGTTTAATAGTTGTATCCTTTAAAACAATTGTTTGGTTCTCATCTAGAATGCGTATGGTTATATCATAGGGATTGTTTATGTCATTTATTACTTCTTTTTTATAAAAAACAGATGAAAAAATCAAATAATCACCGTCATTTATGCGTACTTGAAACCATTCATCCGAACCATGGTTGTTATCTATGAATGCTATATCCATGGGCATAAAAAAGTCGTGAAGTACTCCTACTTCCTGAATGGCAAACATAGCAGTCATTACAAGAAACGCGGTAGAAATAATTGCAGCAATCATTTTGATCCGGACTTTTTTTCTGATTTTAAAAAATGGAGTCTTACTGTCTCCGACTTCACTAAGTGGGGGACATTCGATCGGATCTTTCATGGCTGCCAGTTCGTTTTGACATTTGCTGCAATGATTTATATGGTCTTCAATAAGTTTTCGGCTGTCGTCAGAACAGACGTCATCAACATATAATGGCATTAAATCTCTTACGATATCACATGTTATTTTCATCTTCAATTACCTTTCTGATCTTTGTTTTTGCACGGAAATAGTTAACGCGCGCCCAATTTTCACTTTTGTCATAAATTTCTCCGATTTCTTTAAAACTCATTTCCTCGTATGCCCGTAGCCAAAACACTTGTCCATAAGGGTGCTTTACCTGTCTTAAAGCAGATAGCAATTTTTTGGTTTCTTCTTTTATGAGATACGTGTCCTCAAGATTCCCCTGATTGTTTACTGCTTCAAAAGATTCTAAATGTTCGATTTCGACTGTGGTTTTATGTTTCTCTTTTTTCAGATAATCAAAATATAAGTGTTTTGCAATCTGACATAACCAGACCGAAATTTTACAGTTTCCGTTATAACGGTGCGCTGATTTGTATGCCTGATAAAAGGTCTCCTGTGTCAGGTCTTCTGCCAGATCAAAATTGCCGCATAAGGAAATTAAAAAATGTTTTACAGTATTTGCATACTCCATGTACATCGTTTCAAGTGGAGTATTCTTTTGCATTTTCCTGTTTTACCTCCTCGTATTGCGCAATCTATATATAAATAGAATTTTTGTTTGTTTTGTTACACTTTCATTATAAATTATTTTTTGAAAATGTGCCAGAAACGGATATTGACACATGAAAGCAAATTGATTATAATTGTGTCAAAAACAAAAGTGGCACGGGAGGCATATGACAATTACATCATTGAAAAGTGCATTGCAGCGAATTGCGCAACTGGAACAGGAAAACGAACAGCTTCGGGCGGAACTCGAAGTATATAAAAATCGCAATACCGGCGGGAGGAAAAAGCATGACGAAGCATGGATGACTTCTTACCGGGATTTTGCTGTAAAATATGAGAGTGGGATGACAATTATGGAAATCGTTGCAGAAGGGGAGATCAGCCGCAGGACAGCGTACCGGTATAAGGCCTATTACGATGAGCTGCAGAAAAATAAAGGAAACATGCATGAGTGAGGGGACAAAACGCAATATTTCTGTTGTAAAAGATGCAGATGGAAACAAAATTGTCGTGATAAATGATATTATATTTAAGGGAAAGATAATAGCCTGGGATGATGTCGAAAAATATCTCAGAAAATATGTTGGTGAGGTTTATAGTATTGCAGAAGATAAAGAAATTGTTTTTATAGGAACAGAATTGCCAGGGGAATATGCAGGATCTGTTTACACGAAAAAATTAAGAGGGATGAATGCAAAGGCAAAAGCAAATGCAGTACAGATTTTACCGGAAATGATAGAGATAGCTTCTAATGGTGTATTTGAACATAACCGCAAAGCAAAACATGCGCGCGATGCGAAGATGGGCTGGTATCGGTATGATACGAGATTTGCATTGCCAGTATATAATGATCATGGGGAAGTGGACAGATATAATATCTTTACAGGTCGATTATTGATACGGCACGCTTCCAGTGGAAAGAAGTACCTGTATGATGTTCTGGAAATAAAAAAAGAAACGAGCAAGTCCTGTCAGGCATAAACCCTACCCGGTGAAAACCCATTTCTTAATATAAAAAGAATAACCCCATTTCATTTTACAGTCAAGTAATTTTTAAATTTTACTGTATACAGATGGTTCCTGTTCACCTAGCACCTAAACAGGATAGATCATCTGGACAACAGCAAAGAAAACACAACAAGGAGAACCAATTGAATTTACTCGAAACACTAAAACATTATTTTGGATATGACAGCCTGCGGCCGGGCCAGCAGGAACTGATGGACGGAATCCTGCAGGGAAAGGATGTCCTAGGCATTATGCCGACAGGCGCGGGGAAATCCCTGTGTTATCAGGTTCCGGCGCTGATGCTTGAGGGAATTACGCTTGTGATTTCCCCACTGATTTCGCTCATGTCAGATCAGGTCAAGGCATTGAATCAGGCAGGTGTGCATGCAGCCTACATCAACAGTTCCCTGACGGAAAACCAGATACACGCGGCGCTTGCCTATGCAGCACAGGGAAAATACAAAATTATTTATGTGGCACCGGAGCGGCTCAACACCTCGCGTTTTCTCGACTTTGCATATTATGCCGCCATTTCCATGGTGACAGTGGATGAGGCACACTGTATTTCCCAGTGGGGACAGGATTTCCGGCCGAGTTATCTTGAAATTGCAGATTTTCTTGCAAAACTGCCAGACCGTCCGGTTGTCAGTGCATTTACCGCGACCGCCACAGAGCGCGTCAAGCAGGATATTACCGCAAGTTTGCATTTGCAGAATCCAGTGACAGTCGTGACAGGATTTGACCGTCCGAATCTGTTCTTCCGTGTGGTCAACCGCAAGGGCGGAAAAGAGACGGACAACAGTATCTTAAATTATGTGAAAAGGCATGAGGATGAGAGTGGAATCATCTATTGTGCCACGAAAAAGAATGTGGACAGTGTGTATGCCCTTTTGTTGCAATATGGCATTGCGGCGGGGCGCTATCATGCAGGTTTGTCTTTAGAGGAACGGAAAAGGAATCAGGATGATTTTACGTATGACCGAATCCGTGTGATGGTTGCAACCAATGCATTTGGCATGGGAATCGACAAATCCAATGTGCGCTATGTACTTCATTACAATATGCCGCAGAGTCTGGAATATTATTATCAGGAAGCTGGACGCGCCGGGCGTGACGGGGAAGAAGCGGAGTGCGTGTTATTTTTCTCAAAACAGGATATCATGATAAACAAACGCCTGTTGCAGTACAAATCCACATCCGGGCAGGTATCCGATGATCCCGTGGTGCGGGCAAATGAGCAGAGGAAACTCAATGAGATGATCCGTTACTGCGAGACCGATGAGTGTCTGCGCCAGTTTATTCTGTCCTATTTCGGGGACAACAGTCCGTGTACCTGTGAAAAATGCAGCAACTGTGTGGTCGTGGAAGATGAGGCGGAAGAAACTTATATCCAGACCGGAAGAGAAAAGAAAAAGGCATTGCAGCTTGCTGATCTGACACCGGAAGGGCAGGAACTGTTTGAGCAGCTTCGCAAATGCCGGACGGAACTTGCCGTGGAAAAAGGTGTGCCACCGTATATTATCTGTTCCGATAAGACATTAAAAGATATGTGTGCCAAATGTCCTGTGGATTCCACCGCGATGGCAGCCGTGTACGGAATGGGTGCACAGAAAATCGAAAGTTACGGTGCGCGTTTTACACAGGTTATCACAGCATTTTTGAACGAGCATGGTGGAGATACCGCCACAGCGGAGGCATTTTCCGGCATGACAGTAGACACCACGACAGCAGCTCCGGCAAGAAAAAAGAAGCTGCCGTTTTATATCGCTCCGGAAAAACTTGATGAGGTGGAACTGACCGACACCTGTATGCTTTCAGAACTGACAAACCGGATCAATGCGCTCTGCGAAGAGAAGGATCGAAAGAAACTGACCGCTTCATTTATCAATCAGCTGCTTGTGGAAAAAGGATATCTTGAGGAAACCGTGCAGGGAGAAGAAAAGATAAAGCGTGTGACGGAAAAGGGAAGAGCCGTAGGAATCCGGGAAGAGGAGAGACAGGCAAAATACGGAAGAAATTATTATGCACTGATTCACACTCGGGAGAGCCAGCAGATGATTATGGAGGAACTGGGGAAATATTTGTTACAGTTTACGCCAGCAGTATAATTGTCCCCTGCTTTGTGTTATACTAAAACAAAACGATAAAGGACAGGATTATTCTATGAAAAAAACAGGAATCATGACAGACAGCCACAGTGGCATCTTAGAAAATGAAGCATCTAAGCTGGGAATTGCCGTACTGCCAATGCCTTTTTATATTGATGAAAAATTATATCGTGAAGGGGTGGATATTTCCAGAGAGGAATTTTATGAAATGCTTCGGAAAGGTGCGGATGTGGCAACATCCCAGCCGTCACCGGAGAGTGTGATGCATATGTGGTCAGCCATGCTGCAGGAATATGAAGAACTTGTCTATATTCCGATCAGCAGCGGTCTGAGCGGTTCCTGCATGACGGCACAGGCAATGGCACAGGAGGAGCCGTATGCCGGAAGAGTATTTGTTGTAGATAATGGACGCGTGTCTACGCCGATGCACCGTTCGGTCCTCGATGCCGTGGAGCTTGCAGAGAAAGGATACCGTGCACAGAAAATTAAAGACATTCTCGAAAAAAACAGACAGCATATGGTCATTTATGTGGGACTCAGCACGCTGACATATCTGAAAAAGGGTGGACGGATCAGTTCTGTTGCTGCGGTGGCAGCAGATGTGCTGAAGATTAAGCCGGTTATGAAATTTGGTGTGGGAAAGTTAGATGTCTATCAGAAGTGCCGTGGAATGAAAAATGCGAGAAAAGCAATGATAGACGCAATGAAAAAAGAATTTGAGACGAATTTTAAGGAGGCTTATGAAGCAGGAAAACTATATCTTATGGCTGCATCAAGTTCTACCGCAGAAGTAACGGAAGAGTGGATACGGCAGATCAAAGAAAGCTTTCCGGGTATGGATGTCATGTGCGATAATCTGTCGCTGGGGCTGTCCTGTCATATTGGACCGGACGGGCTGGGAATTGCCTGCTGTAACAAAGCAGAATAGTATTTTAGAAATTTATCCGTGCGATAAAAGCGTTAAAGAAAATGATGCGGTTCTTTCAGAAGGGAAAACGTTCGCCTGCAGGGAGTATTTTTGTGGGATATCAATATACCCACCGCAAAAAGCGATGGGTATCGTAACCGGTTTATTTGCCCCGTGATGCAAAAAAGTCATCAATTGCCGCGTGCAGTTTCTGAGGATTCATGCTCTTTAATAAATAACCATCTGGTTTTAAAGACATAACATTTTTTACGGTTTCTGCATCATTTTTTCCAGTCAGGAATATGATCGGAATATGGTGAAATTCCGGATCTTCCCGAAGCATCTGCATGATCTGGCTTCCGTCAACGATCGGCATGGCATAATCTAACAGAATCAGATCAGGGGTGTTTAAGGTCAGGTATTTGATCGCCATTGCACCGGAGTTTGCCAGTACAACCTGATAGGTGTCTTCGAGCAGAGCCTTGATTTTGCGCAGGATAATACCAGAATCATCCACAGCCAGAATCGTGTGTTTTTTCAGCTGATAGAAATCGTTCATCTGTGTGCAGACATTATCGACCATATCGCCCACCGTAATCGGGCGGATGAACACATCCATGACCATCTGCTGTGGGAGGGTTTCCCACAGCAGTTCCAGTTCATCGATGTTTCCCATGATAAATACCGGAGTTTTGTTTTTAATCGCCTGGTCAACCATTACTTTTACGCTGACCGCCTTCTTTAAAAGCTCCGGGCTTGTGCAGATCAGGTAACCACTTGGTTTTTCCGAGATGACAATGCTGCTGGCTTCTGCTATCGTTACAATTTTTACTTTGACATTTTGTTTTTCAAAAGCACTTTCTAATGATTGTGCGAGATAACTTTGTTCTTCCATCAGGATGAGAAATGGGCTTTTTATTTCGTGCATAATGTCTCTCCTTTTATTGTAATAAATTGACCATTGTATCAGTTAATTTCATAATTTCTTCCATTTCCACATCTGCAACGCAGACACGCAGCTGTTCCATCAGATCCTTGAGCTTATCCGGTGTCTGAAACGTCTCCATGGTTTCCATGGCATGATCCACGCCATCCATGTCAAACTGTTCTACACACAGATGCATCTGCTCAAGAACGGTAATCCAGTCATCAGAAGAAACTTCCTTTTTGCTGCTTTCGTTATCCTCCACATGAGGACGCAGGAGGGACTTAAGACTTCGGTACATGGCAAGCACCGGTCCTGTTTTTTCTTCAAGTGCAGCAAGATTTTGTGCATTTCCATACATTTCCAGTTCCTTTGCAGCTTCGGACAGACCGGGGGCACCGATCAGCAATGCGGAACTTTTTAATGCGTGGACTTCAATCGTATAATCCTTTATTAATTGTTCCTTTAGACATTGTTCAATCTTTTTGGATTTGCTGTCGATGGTGTTGTAAAAAATCTGTATGATCTGTTTTAATGCTTCCTCCGATCCGCAGTAGGGCAGACCGTTTTCGAAGCGGAATCCTGCAGGATTTTCCGCGGAACTGCCGGTGGAAGTATCCGTTATGGAATCAGCAGTGTCCGTTTCATCCGACAGAATCTTTTCGGCTTCTTCCCGGGTAAGTTCATGGATCATATCTTTAGGAAGCCATTTGCGCAGCTGGTTACAGATCATCTGGAAATCAATCGGTTTTGCAACAAATCCGTTCATGCCTGCATTTGCAAACTCCTTTTGTGCATTTACCATGGCATTTGCAGTCAGGGCAATGACCGGCAGGTTCTGGTATTGTGGTTCCGGAAGTGCCCGGATTGCTTTGGTAGCTTCAATGCCGTCCATCACAGGCATCATGTGATCCATCAGTACCAGATCATAATGCCGTTCCTGTACCATAGCGACAGCATCTTTTCCATTTTCTGCGGTATCAATCTGAAGCTGCAGAGGTTTTAGAAGCTCCTGGGCAACGAGCAGGTTCAGGGAATTATCATCTACCAGGAGAATGTGGGCATCCCCTGCGGTAAACAGGCTTTCTGCTTCTTTGCTGACAACACTGTTGTGCCGCTGCTCGTAGTTGATTTCTGAAATTGGTGTCGAGTCCATAATCGTCTGGTCAATACAGAAATAAAATTTACTTCCCTTTCCGTATTCACTTTCTACACCAATAGTCCCTCCCATCATATTGACGAAATTTTTCGAAATTGTCAAGCCCAAACCGGTTCCCTGAATACGGCGGTTCTTTTTTAAATCCACACGCTGGAAGGAATCGAATAATATTTCCTGATCTTCTTTGCGGATTCCGATACCGGTATCTTCCACTTCATAATAAAGGGAAACTTTATCATAATCTTTTTTATGGACATGGACGGAAAAACGGACATGTCCATGTTCGGTATATTTGATGGCATTGCTGACCAGATTTGTAATTACCTGCCGGATGCGTCCGGCATCCCCATATAAAAGGCATGGTATGGTCTGGTCAATTTCATAAATCAGCTCCAGAGGGCATTTGCTGATCTGGTTTTCCATTGTCAGCTTCAGGTCATGGAACAGGGAGAGCGTATCATAAGGCTCTAAAACCAGCTGCATTTTTCCAGATTCAATCTTGGAAAAGTCCAATACATCGTTGATGATGGAAAGCAGTGCCTGTCCGGAACTCTGGATGTTTAGCAGGAATTCCTGTTCTCTTGGGGAATGCTGGGAACGCAGCATGACTTCCGTGATTCCGACAATGGAATTCATAGGGGTACGGATCTCATGGGATATATTGGATACAAACGCGGATTTTGCCTGTGTGGCAGCTTCTGCCTGTGTGACGAGTTCTTTCATGCGGTGGTTCTGTTCCAGAATTTTTGTGACATCTACCAGTGTCAGCATATATCCCTGTGGGGTGTTGCAGCTTTGCAATTCCGTTTCCTCGACCTGATAGTGGTGATCCAGCCAGTCAAAATATCCCTCCGAACCCCGGAGAATATCGTAGATTTCGCTGTCTTTCTGACGGTGGATGGCTTTTTTCTTCATAGAAGAAACCAGTGTTTCTGCCATAGGGTTCAAAAAGAGAAATCTTCCCTCCAGATCCGTGACGACAACAGCTTCATTTAAATTCTGGATGATCAGGTTTTTTGCGCTTTTTACCGGGTCGATCATTTTGTATTTGACGACGGCAATACACATAAACACGCAGGCGAAAAACATTCCGAGCGGTGTCGGGTCGTCCCATTTTAAAATGCCAAGAAGGCGCAGGGAGAGAAGGATCGCAGGGGAAAGCATGGAAAACAGCAGGATGATATGCAGATTCAGGCGATCTGGCATATCCTTTTTGGAAAGATACGAGGAAACAATCACACATACACTGCCTATAACTTCCATAACCTGAAAAGCCATAAATATATAATACATAGGAGCCGGGGCAATTTCGAGAGTATACCCACGTATATTCGCCTGTGACGGGTTAAGCCAGTAATCCTTATAATACCAGTGGTGAAGGTCAACGGTTGCAATCAGGATATAGAAAGCACAGTTGATAAACAACAGGGTATTGATAAACCATTTTGGAATTTTAATGTTCTGCCAGCGGAGAATAAACATCAGTGCGCAGTAATTGGCAAAAGATTTTCCGAGATATTCGAGTTTTCCTATGGTAAGAAGCGTTTGCCTGGAACCACCCACAATATAAATGCTTTTTGCTACCAGTGTGACAAGGCAACATGCGATTGTCAGAAGAAGTTCACTTTTATAGGTGGCATCCTCTTTCTGGGAAACAATCACCAGCAGGGCAAATGTTATAAAAACACCAAACAGGTGCAGGGAAAGCCATCCTGTCGCAAATATCATAATGGGGGTCTCCTTTATCTGAAAGTAAGGTAATACAATAATACTAATTTTATTATAGATTTTCAGGGGAGATTGTCAACGCAATTTAAAGATAATACTTGACGTACCGTTTTGGTTCATATCATATAATCGTCTTCGGCCATTTCTGTGAAGGATGCAGAAAAACAGATAGAAGAGAATCTGAGGGCGGCAGGGGTTTCAGAATATGAAAAAATAGATCTGCAGGCATATGAAAAACAGGCGGATAAGCTGGTAAAACAGTTAAAGAAATATCAGAAAGATTATGAGTATGTAACATTTGAATCCAATATTCATGGGGATCTGCGAAAAACGGATGTGGAAAAAATCCGGAAATCCTTAGAAATCGGGACTTAATAAAATTTTTAGAAATTTTATTAGCACTCATACTTGACGAGTGCTAATAACGTGCTATAATAGGGGCATAAACAAAGAACAAAACGTTTACAGGAGGAAATGACTTATGTACGATTTATTTGATACATTTTTTAACCCATGGTATGACGATAGTGAATATAACAAGAAAGCCCCGAAGCAGCAGGCACCGCAGAATACACAGAATCTGATGAAGACAGATATCAGAGAACTGGCAGACGGATATGAGCTGCAGATGGAACTGCCTGGTTATAAGAAAGAAGAAGTGCAGGCAGCATTGCACAAAGGCTATCTGACGATCAGTGCAGCCAAGAGTGCAGAAGAGACCGTGGAAGGTAAGTATCTGCGCCGCGAGCGTTATACCGGAAGCTGCCAGAGATCATTCTATGTGGGCGAGTATCTCCGCCAGGAAGATATCCGGGCAAGTTTCCAGAACGGTATTCTTACCCTGTTTGTTCCAAAGGAAGATAAGACAAAGACGGAAGAAAAGAAATATATTACCATTGCGTAATCCTTTATAAATATCCCCTGATTTTTGAGCCGTTGCAGGTATTTTTCCTGCGGCGGCTTTTTTCGCGTCACAATTCTTTTTTCCGAAGAAACAAAACTTTATATACAGGTATAGAGGCAAGTGGCAATGATTGATGTTGCTTAATGATGAAAAAGGCAATATAATAAATGGATTGAGATGAAATGACACAGGAAAAAAGAGAGAATTTTATGTTTACAAACGATACGATTTTTTATAAAAAACTCTGGAGTCTTATGCTTCCGATGATGCTGCAGAACCTGATGCTGGCACTGGTTGCCGTGGCAGATGCGTTTATGCTCGGAGGGATGGACCAGAATTACATGTCGGCAGTTTCGCTTGCCACGCAGATTCAGTTTATCCAGAATATGCTTCTTTCAGCAGCAACAGGTGGACTGGCGATTCTCGGGGCACAGTACTGGGGCAGGGGCAATATCAAAACGCTGGATGATATTTTCTGTATGGCACTGCGGCTTTGTGGTCTGGTGTCGATTGCATTTTTCATTGCCTGTATCTGTTTTCCACAGTATCTGATGCTGTTTTTTACGGATGAACCGGTATTGATCGGTTATGGCGTGCAGTATCTGCGGATTGCCGGATTTTCTTATCTGCTTACAGGAATTTCCCAATGCTATCTGGTGGTTATGAAAATCAGCGAGCACGCATTGACAACGGCATTGATCAGTTCTGCTACGGTAGGGATCAATATTGCACTGAATGCCATTTTGATCTACGGAAAACTGGGTATTACCCCGATGGGTGTCCGGGGTGCAGCAACAGCGACATTAAGCGCAAGGATGATAGAACTGGCCTGTTGTATCCTGATTTCCAGCCGTCCGGGCTACATCCGTCCGTATCTGACCCGTCTGTTTCAAAGAAACCGGGAACTGGCACGGGATTTCCGGAAATGCGCAATGCCGATTCTCGGTGCGTCCCTGTTCTGGGGAGTCGGATTTACTTCGTATTCTTCTTTTATGGGACATCTGGGAGTAGACGCGGCCGCTGCCAATTCTGTGGCGGCGGTTGTCCGTGATATCATCTGCTGCCTGAGTGCCGGAATTTCCGGTGCGGCGGGGATTATGGTCGGAAATGAGCTTGGTGCCGGCAACCTAAAACGGGGGAAATTATATGGTACGCGGATGATGAAGATTTCCTTTGTGTGCGGAGTTGCCATGATGGTTCTCATGGGAATTTCGGCACCGTTTATTTTGCATTTTGTCAAACTGACACCGCAGGCAGCCGTATATTTAAAGGGAATGTTTGTTGTGCTCTGCGTCTATATGATTGGCCGCTCCGTCAACGAAATTACCATCAATGGCGTGTTTGGTTCCGGCGGTGATACAATGTTTGATGTGTACAGCCTTGCCGTAACAATGTGGGGAATCGCGATTCCACTTGCTGTGCTTGGAACTTACCGATTCCACTGGCCGGTGATTGTCGTATACGCGTGTACCTGTATTGATGAGGTTGGAAAAATTCCGTGGACGCTCTATCATTTTCGGAAATATAAGTGGGTGAAGGATCTGACGCATACGGGGATGGAGCAGAAAGAAAAATCATAAATTTATAAAAAATCAGCTGGTCGTATCCCTGCGGATCAGTACCGGTGTAATCTGTTTATGGATCGGTTTCGAAAGAGAAACCGGTCTTCTTTTTTTTCGTTCTTCCATCTGCTGCACCAGAAGTTCCATTGCGGTTTTGGCGATCAGGTCGATCTGCTGTCCGACCGTTGTGATAGGCAGAATTGCCTCGTTTGCAATCGGGGAATTGTCAAATCCGACCAGTTCATAACTGTCAGGAAAGCATCCGTATTTTTGGAAAATCAGGTTTAAAAACATATTTGCATAGGTATCATTGGCGAGGAAAATCCCCTTTTTTTTGCATGGATACTTCTCATCAATATCAGAGAAAATGTGTTTCATTTGTGCAAAAATGTCCTGATAAGAATCCCCTATTACATTTAAATTCAGTTCATAAGGAACGTGATATTCCTGACAGGTATCTTCAAAGGCACGGATACGGTCATAGGCAGGGATGGACTTTGGAACATCCGCATTAACGTGAATCAGTACATCGCATTTGTCCCGGATCAGAAGTGTTGCCGCCTGGAGCGCACCCATATAATTGTCGCTGGTTACGCCACAGATATGTTCGGCTTCGCGCTCAATGGCAATGACAGGGATCTGGTAAGAAGCCAGTTTTTCGGAAGAAAGAGTGTGACTTAACACGATCAGGCCCTCAATCTGGTATGCCATCAGTTCATCAATGTACTGTTCCTCCTCGGACGGTCCGTTGTCGCTGACGAATACGAGAAATTTATAATGAAAATCGCGGTAGCTGGAAAGAATCTGTGTAAGCATTTCAGAATAATAGTGCAGATAAAGGTTCGGAATAATGATTCCGATAAATTCACTCTTTCCATTGGCAAGAACCTTTGCAAGCTTATTCTTTTTGTAACCCAGAGTATCAAGAGCCTGTGAAATTTTCTCCTGATTTTCAAGCGTCAGGGAGTCCGGATGATTAAAATATCTGGAAATGGTTGTCTTTGAAAAATTCGTATATGCTGCAATATCTGCAAATGTTACCTGTTTCTTTCCCATCTGAAAGCTGTCTCCTTTATCTGTTTTATCCATAGTATAACAACCGGAAAGAAAAATAGCAATGAAAAAATAACTGGTTACGTAATCGGTTACTTTAATAAATAAAAGTGTTGACATATCGGAAACTTTGTAGTACTATCAGAATATAAAGTAACCGGTTACTTTACCGATTACATCAAAGCAGAACGAGTAATACGATGAAAAGGGAGGAGCAATCGCATGAAAAAACTGGCAAAACAAGTCGGCTCTGCGAAAAAACAAACCATGGGGAGTAAGCTGTCTTATATAAAGAAAAACTGGCAGCTGTATGTTTTTTTTCTGATGCCGGCACTGTTACTCACAATCATTTTCAAGTATCTTCCGATGGGAGGACTTCTGATTGCATTTGAGGATTACAATGTCATTAAAGGAGTTTTGGGAAGCCCGTGGGTGGGGCTGGAATATTTCCAGAGATTTTTATCATCACCGGATTTTATGAACTACCTGCTGAACACATTAAAGCTGAGTATCTTTGGACTTCTCTGGAGTTTTCCGATACCAATTATTCTGGCACTTTTACTGAACCGTATCCGCAAGGCGGGGATTAAGAAAAAAATCCAGCTGCTGATCTATGCACCGAATTTTATTTCCGTCATCGTGCTCTGTGGTATGGTGCGTATGTTTTTATCTCCGGTAGGACCGTTAAACCGTCTGCTGGGAACGAATACAAACTGGATGACCATGCCGTCCGCATTCCGTACCATTTATATTGCAAGCGGAATCTGGCAGGGAGCAGGATGGGCATCCATCATGTATACTGCAGCATTATCCAATGCAAGCAAGGAACTGGAAGAGGCAGCCATTGTGGATGGTGCAAATCTTCTGCAGCAGATCTGGTATGTGGAACTTCCGGCAATCAAGGATATTATCGTGATCCAGTTTATTTTACAGGCCGGAAACATTATGAGCATCGGCTTTGAAAAGGCATATGCCCTGCAGACAGATATGAACTTACCGGCTTCTGAAATTTTATCAACCTATGTATACCGGATAGGTCTTTTGAATGGCGATTACGGTTATTCTACGGCAGTGGGACTGTTTAATTCGGTGATCAATGTGATCCTGCTTATATTTGTGAACTGGGTGGTAAAGAAATTAAACGATGGAGAAGGATTATAGGAGGAACGTGAAATGGAAACAGTTAGTAAAATGAAATATTCACGGACAGACCGGCTGGTGCTTGGAATCGGTTATGCCATTCTTGGACTGTTTGTTCTTTCAATTGTTGTTCCGCTGGTCTATGTTGTTTTAGCATCTTTTATGGACCCGACGGTATTGAATAATCAGGGACTGAGTTTTCACATCAAAGACTGGACACTGGATGCATACCGGCGTGTACTGGAAAACGGAATGATCTGGCGCGGATTTTTAAATTCGTTTTTGTATTCACTGGCATTTGCGGCAATTTCCGTATTTGTCACATTGTTAGCAGCGTATCCGATGTCGAAAAAAGAATTTGTCGGAAGAAAATTTTTTAACGTGATTTTTCTGATTACCATGTTTTTCGGCGGTGGAATGATCCCGACGTTTATTTTGATCAATCAGCTTCATATGGTAAATACCGTGTGGGCAATTCTCATTCCGGGAGCATTTAATGTCTGGAATATGATTCTGGCAAGAACGTACTATCAGTCCATTCCAAAAGAACTGCGGGAGGCATCCGCAATTGACGGGGCAAATGAGATCCAGCATTTCTTCCAGATTATGATGCCGGTGTGCAAACCGATTATCGCGGTGCTGGCACTGTGGTCTTTTGTCGGTATGTGGAACAGTTATTTTGATGCGATGATTTACTTAAATGATGCAAACTTACAGCCACTGCAGCTGGTTCTGCGTTCCATTCTGGTACAGAATACACCGCAGCCGGGCATGATCGCGGACATTCAGAGTACCGCGGAGATGGCAAAAGTTGCCGAACAGTTAAAATACGCAACAATTGTAGTATCAAGTTTACCATTGCTTATTATGTATCCATTTTTCCAGAAATACTTTGACAAAGGTGTTATGGTTGGATCGGTAAAAGGTTAAGCAGAAAGGACAGGTACAGATATGTGGAAGAGAAAAATTAAAAAATGTCTGGCACTCGGACTGGCATTTGCTATGATGACCGGTGTGGCAGGATGCGGAAAAGAGCAGCATCTGGAGGCAGAGATCAATCCGGATATACCGGTTTCAGAAGTACAGTTTCCACTGAAAGAACAGGCAGAATTATCATTTATCACAAGTGCTCCGGCAACCTCTACGCAGAATCCGAACGAGCGGATTATTTTTAAGAGACTCGAAAAACAGACGAATGTACATATTGACTGGACCTGTTTTGTGGCAGACCAGTTTTCCGATAAAAAGAATCTGGCACTGGCACAGTTTGGAAACCTTCCGGATGGTTTGTTTAATGCAGGAATGAGCGATTATGATCTGCTTCGTTATGCAAAGCAGGGAATTATTATTCCGCTGGAAAATCTGATTGACAAATATATGCCAAACCTTCAGGCGGTCTTTGAGAAATATCCGGAATACCGGACGATGTGTACCGCACCGGACGGACATATTTATTCATTTCCGTGGATTGAGCAGCTTGGCGCAGGGAAAGAAGCCATTCAGGCAATCGGGGATATTCCTTATATCAATAAAAAGTGGCTGGATTATCTGGGACTGGATATTCCAACGACAACCGATGAACTGGAACAGGTGCTGATTGCGTTCCGGGATCATGCGGATGATCTGAAAAAACAGTTTGATATCGAGGGAGATGTGATTCCGATGTCATTTATCATCAACAATGGCGATCAGGATCCGGCGATTCTCATCAACGGATTTGGCGAAGGATATGGAGATACGGGCGATCATTTTGCCGTAAAAGATGACGGAACCGTGATTTATACGACCGTGCAGGAAGGTTACAAAGAAGGCATCGAATGGCTGCATAAGCTGGTAACAGAGGATCTTGTAGATCCGGAGGCATTTACGCAGGAGTGGTCAACCTATGTGGCAAAAGGTAAAAATCACCGTTACGGTCTCTGCTTTACCTGGGATATTGCAAATATTGACAATAATACCGATTATGTGATGCTTCCGGCACTGACCGGTCCGGAGGGAGCCAGAAATATCACAAGACAGAATAACAGTGAAACAAGTGGTTTTGACAGAGGCCGCTGTGTGCTTACATCCAGCTGTCGGAACACGGCACTGGCGGCAGCCTGGATTGATCAGATGTATGCGCCGCTTCAGTCCCCGCAGAATAACTGGGGAAGTTATGGGGAAAAGGATTCGTTTAATATTTTTGAACTGTCCACAAATAAAGATGGCGGTGAAATGTTGAAGCATCTGGATCTGGGCGACCAGTCACCGGTAGAGGTACGTGAGGCGCAGTCTGTCAACGGTCCGCTTGCAGTTCTCAATGAGTATTATGATGTGTATGTCACACAGCCGGCGGATGCTAAATGGCGTCTGGACAATATGCATGAAACATATCTGAAGGATATGAAAAGCAAGTATGTATATCCGAATGTGTTTATGAGTATTGACGATACCAATAAAGTATCCCAGTATGATACCGATATTAAAAAATATGCGGAGCAGAAAAAAGCAGACTGGATTTTAAATGGCGGAATCGACAAAGAGTGGGATTCCTATTTAAAGAAAATGGAGAAATACGGGCTTTCCGATTATCTGGCAATCAAACAGAAATATTTCGATCAGTATCAGGAGTCATTGAAAGAAGAAAAATAAACAGGAGAATTTGTATGAGTGAGATGTTAAAAAAAGCGAGAGCATATGAGGCAGAAAAAGCAGCACAGACCGATAAAAATACCAGACCGTTGTTTCATATCTCGGCACCTGCCGGATGGATCAATGATCCGAACGGTTTTTCCATTTACGATGGAAAAATCCATCTGTTTTACCAGTATTACCCATATGCAAGGGAGTGGGGACCGATGCACTGGGGGCACAGTGTGACAACGGATATGATAAGCTGGGAACAGCTTCCGGCAGCACTTGCACCGGATCAGGACTATGACCGGATCGGATGTTTTTCCGGAAGTGCTATTGAAGCGGATAACAAACATGTGCTGGTCTATACCGGTGTCACAAAGATTACACTGCCGGACGGCAGGGAAGAGGAACGACAGAACCAGTGCATCGCATTCGGGGATGGCAGGGATTATGTAAAGTATGAAAACAACCCGGTTGTGACCGGGGAGATGCTGCCGGAAAACTGCAGCCGGATTGATTTCCGTGACCCGAAAATCTGGAAGGAAGAGGACACCTATTATCTGATTGTCGGAAGCAAGGATAACAGGCAGATCGGACAGGTCGTGCTCTGTTCCAGCAAAGATTTAAAAGAATGGAAATTTGAGACCGTTCTTGCGGCAAACAGTACCGGAAAAGTCGGAACGATGTGGGAATGTCCGGACTTTTTCCCACTGGGAGATAAACATGTACTGATCTGTTCCCCACAGAATATGAAAGCGGAAAAATATGAATTCCACAATGGAAATAATTCTGTTTATTTTCTTGGAAATTATGATAAAAATTCGCATATATTTGAAAAAGAAGAACCGCATACGATTGACTACGGACTGGACTTTTATGCACCTCAGACAACACTTCTCCCGGATGGGCGGCGTGTGATGATTGCATGGATGAAGTCATGGGATGCCTGTGTGGTGCCGGATACGCAGGACTGGCAGGGCATGATGACTCTTCCGCGGGAACTGGAAGTAAAAGACGGACAGATCTGGCAGCAGCCGATACGGGAGCTTGCGCAGTATCATAAGAATCCGTGTCATTATGAACATGCAGAGATTGATGGTGAGACAGCACTTTCCGGCATTTGTGGACGGACGATGGATCTGACTGTTACAATGGATGAACAGGATTTTAACGTTTTTTCCATACAGCTTGCCGCAGATGAGGAATACGAGACCGCTTTTACTTATCATAAGGGAACAGGAATATTGGAGATTGACCGCACATACTGTGGTGTGACAAAAGATGTGGTCTGCGTGCGCAAAATTAAAATTGCAGATCCAAAAGGACTTAAAAAAATGCGGTTTATTCTGGACCGTCAGTCCATTGAGCTTTTTATCAATGACGGGCAGCAGGTGGCAACAACGGCGGTCTGTACCCCTTTGGAGGCAGAGGGAATCCGGTTTTTCAGCGATAAAAAGATGTATATTACGGTCGAAAAGTATGATATTGTATTATAAAAAGTAACAGGAGGAAGAGAACATGGACGTAGTGGCTTTGGGGGAACTGCTCATTGATTTTACCGAAAACGGAGTCAGCGGGCAGGGCAATCCGCTGTTTGAGGCAAATCCGGGAGGCGCACCGTGCAATGTGCTGGCAATGCTGTCGCGCTTAGGACACAGGACGGCTTTTATCGGAAAAGTAGGAAACGATTTTTTCGGAAAGCAGCTGGAAGATGCGATCACGGAAGTCGGGATTGATGCAGCCGGACTTTTAAAGGATGACAAGGTGCACACAACGCTGGCACTGGTACATACGTATCCGGATGGAGACCGGGATTTTTCCTTTTACCGCAATCCGGGCGCGGACATGATGCTGACGGAAGAAGAACTGCCGGAGGAAATAATCCGCGGAGCAAAAATCTTTCATTTTGGAACGTTGTCCATGACGCATCCGGGTGTCCGCGCAGCAACGAAAAAAGCGATCGCGGTCGCAAAAGAAGCAGGCGCGCTCATTTCCTTTGATCCGAATATCCGCAAACCGCTCTGGGACTCCATGGAAGATGCCAGGAAACAGGTGTTATATGGTCTGGGACAGTGTGATATTTTAAAAATATCGGATAATGAAATCCAGTGGCTGACGGGTAAAGAAGATTATACGGATGGAGTCCGCTGGATACGGGAACGCTATCCGGTTCCGCTCATACTGGTTTCCATGGGAAAAGAGGGAAGCCGGGCGTATTATAAAGACAGAATTGTGGAGGCAAAGCCGTTTCTTCAGCCAAATACGATTGAGACGACCGGTGCGGGAGATACGTTCTGTGCGTGTGTTCTGCATTATGTGCTGGAGCATGGACTGGAGGGGCTTGAAGAGAAAGATTTGAAAGAGATGCTTCGTTTTGCCAATGCGGCCGCTTCTCTGATTACGACGCGTAAAGGCGCGCTCCGTGTGATGCCGGAGAGGGAAGAAATTGAAAAAATGCTATAAGAAATGGGAGGGCAGTGCCCTCCCGTTTCTTACAAAGAAAATGGTTCTATCTTACATGTATGAATCCTGCTTTTGGTATCGTAATTGATTCCGACCAGTAAAAGGTTTCCATGATACTCTTTCAGGCTTTCACAATATTGTTTTTGTTTAATCTGCGTGATTGCGCCCTGTGCACTATGATCCCATTTTAATTCGATAACAAGTGCTGGTTTATCCGGAAACTTCTTCCGTGGAAGAAATACCATATCCGCAAATCCCTTACCGCCGGCAAATTCCCTGTGTATCGTATAGAAATTGCGTGCGGCATAGAGTGCCAGTGAAACCGTATAACTTAACGCATTTTCATCATTATACTGGATATGTGATGTCTCAAAATGCGCCTGCTGAATCCCAAGTGCTACCTGTTCTGGTCTTCCCTGCCAGATTGCCTGCAGGGTGTCTGCTGAATTTTTCAGGGCTTTAGAGATTTCGCCCCAGTCGGATACGGAAACACTGTTAACGTATTCTTCACGCACTTCATTGTTTGGTATTTTTACGGTTTTGTTTTCGTAGTCATAGCTAAGATAGCCCAGATGGATTAAAAGAGTCAACACATCATCTTCGGTGCGGAAGGTTGTCATATCATTGGTAAAACTTCCGGTATTGACAGGAACGGATTCCCCGGCTATCATACTGAGAACATCATCTTTTAATCCTTCAAAATTCATATCGATATAAATCTGCAGGGCTTCAAATGTTTCTGTCTGGTTCCAGTAATTTCCAATTTTCCCAAAACGCATGCAGCTTACAACAGACCTCGGATTATAGATGGATGGTATTTTTTCAAAAGAGTATCCATTATACCATGCTTTTATTTCATCCAGATCCATATGATAATCTGTACAAAGGGCAGCGACTTCCAGTTCGGTAAAGCCAACATAGGATGCAAGAGGTCCCGGATTTATCATGGAAAATTCATCAAACATATTTAAAGCGGAATGGGTTCCGTATTTTTTGATCGGAAGAATTCCTGTCATATAAGCGAGTGCAATACAGGACTTATCTTTTAGCATATCCCTCAAAAAATCCAGATAGATTTCCTGGGCTTCTTTATCCTGTTTGTATTCCCGGAAAATACAGTCCCATTCATCAATGATTACGACAAAAGGACAGTTAGTTTCCTGATATACATCCTGCATGGATTCAATAAGATCTGTATCATCAAAATAATCAACATTCGGGTATTCCCGTTTTAAATCCCGCAGTACCAGCCGTTTCATGCGATCAAGCAGTTCATAGATGTTTTTCGTCCGGCTTAAAAATTCCTGCATATTTAAAAACAGGGTGTTGTATTTATTACGATAGGTGTCAAAATCCAGATTCCGGGCAATTTTATATGGGGAAAAGAGTTCTTTTGCATCACAGCCACGGCTGTAGTAGGCAGCAATCATGCTGGCGGTTATTGATTTCCCAAAACGGCGGGGACGGCTGATACATATATATTTCTGCAGAGTCTGTAAGACAGAATTTGTATAGGTCAATAATTCTGTCTTATCCACGTAGATATCAGAATGTGTAATTTCGTAAAATTTTTTTCCATCCTGGTTTAAATAATTTCCCATACAGTACCCTCCTCTAATTACACGTTTGCCCGTGTAAATGTATCATATCACAGGAATGCCTGCAGACTCAACTATTTCCGCAGAAACAGCACACTTACATACTATTATGCGATTAAATATACAAAAATAACAGGATTATGTAAATTATAATTTGATATTCTCTTGGAAAACCTGGAAAATACCAGTATAATTTTCTTAAATGAAGATCGGAGAAGGAAATCATGATTAATCGGGAAGATATGCTCGAACTGACACGGCGCATGACTCCGGCGCGGTCACACATTGACCGGATCGCCGGTGCATATTATGATGCAGAAGGATATATAGATGGTACATTCAACACGCATTTTTTAAAACTTTCCACAGCAGAAAAAACGAAAAATCTGGAACTGGCGAAGGCAGTTTTACAGGCAGAGACCAACAAACAGCTGAAGGATTACCGGATTCCGGAAACCGCAAGAAAACCGGGAAGTATCTGGCAGCTTCTGGATGGAATCAAAGAGTCCGGGCTGCAGAACGATGCGTTTTTGGATCTGCTTTATGAAATGATCGGGGAACGTGTTGCACTGGGAAAAGAAAGTTATTGTTTTTTGTTTCATGGAATGTATGATGTTCCAGTGAAAGGAACCGATAAGGAATGGCAGGAAGGTTCCGAGGAAGTATACAATTATCTTCTGTGTGCCGTGGGACAGCTTGAGGGAGAATATGAGCCGGGGCTGCCGGAAGCAGGATTTTTATATCCGGCTTTCCGGCAGAGAAGTACGGCATGTAATTATATAAATCTGTATGAAACAGCTGCTTATCAGAACCTGTGGAATCTGTTATGGAAATAGAAACTACATACGGAAACATTTTTGAAGTTCTTTATATTCACCGAGAACAAGCAATGTGGTACCAGACTGGAATATGGTATTTGGAGAAATTGCCATATTAATTTTGTCGTCTTCCCGGATGGCAACAATATTGATTCCGAATTTTTTCCGGATATCCAGTTGACCGATTGTTTTGGAAATCCAGTTTTCTGGAACTTCCACTTCAAAAATTGCATGTGCCTCATCCACCTGAATATAATCGCGTATGTGATCGGCAGTATACCGGATAGCAGCCCACTCTGCAATCTGTTTTTCCGGATAAACAACTTCGTCTGCACCGTTTCGCAGAAGAAATTTTTTCTGTACATCCCGTTCTGCACGCGATACAACCGTTTTTGCACCGAGTTCTTTGAGCAGGGAAGTAGTTTCAAGGGAATTCTGGAAATTTCCACCTATCGTTACCATACATACATCAAAATTACCAATGCCAAGGGATTTTAAGAAATCGGCATTGGTACTGTCACCGATCTGAGCATTGGTGACAAACGGAAGAACCTCATTGACACGTTCTTCGTTGTTGTCGACTGCCATCACTTCGTGACCGAGATTGTTCAGCTGTATGGCAACATGTCTTCCAAATCTTCCTAATCCAATTAATAATATATTTTTCATGGTATGTTCAACTCCTTTTTAACCAACTGTTATCTTTTCGAGCGGCAGTTTTACTCCGTTTTGCTTTACGGAAATTGCCGCATAAATTAAGGTAAGCCCACCGACTCTGCCGAAAAACATCAGAAGGATCAGAATCAGCTGGGACGGGATGCCGAGAGTTGGTGTAATTCCAAGTGTAAGTCCGACGGTTCCGACAGCGGATGCCGTTTCAAACAGGCAGTCCAGAAGCGGAAGGTGTTCGATGGAACTGATGGCAATCCCTCCAATAAAGAAAAAAATGATATATAAAGCAACGATGGTGGCCGCATTTTTAATGGCATGACTGTCAAGCCGCCGACCGAAAATTTCAATGTCCTCTTTCTGGCGGAACGTGGCAACCATATTTAAAATAAGGACTGCAAAAGTTGTTGTTTTCATGCCGCCGGCAGTAGAGCCGGGAGATCCTCCGATCAGCATCAGCATAATCATAACAGATTTTGATGTCGGTGTCATTGCTGTAAGATCTGCGGTATTAAAACCGGCAGTTCTTGTTGTTACAGACTGAAACGTGGAGGCCAGCAGTCTGGTGCCGGTTGATGAACCCGTAAAATCCACAACAAAAAAGAATACGGCCGGAATTATAATAAGTAAAGCCGATGTCCAGAGAATGACTTTGCTCTGTACGCGATAACGTCTGATATGCCATTTATGGCTGCAGATATCGTCCCACGTCAGAAAGCCGATGCCACCAATTATGATCAAAAGCATAATTACGAGGTTGATCAGTGGGTTGGCAATGTATCTGCCCAGAGATACAAACGGCTGGCTGGAAGTTCCCAGAAGGTCAAAACCGGCATTGCAAAATGCAGATACAGAGTGAAAGGCTGCCATCCAGATGCCTTTGATGCCATAATCACGGAAGAAAACCGGAAGCATGGCAGTCATGCCAAGCAATTCAATAAACAATGTACCCTGTACGCTGAATTTGGTCAGGCGGACAATACCGCCGATTTTCGGTGCAGAAATTGCATCCTGCATTGTACTGCGCTGCATGAGCGAAATTTTCCGTCCGGATAAAATGGCAAAGGAAACAGCAACGGTGATGACACCCAGCCCGCCGGTCTGGATCAGCAGCAAAATAACTGCCTGTCCAAAAGAAGACCAGTAACTGCCGGTGTCCTGTACAACAAGCCCTGTGACACATACCGCTGAAACAGAGGTGAATAGTGCCTCATGAAAAGGAGTCTGTGTTCCGGAAACCGAAGAGACCGGAAGCATCAGCAGCAGTGCGCCGACAAAAATGACAGCGGCAAAGCCCAGTACAATTAATTTAAAGGAGGAAAGTCTTTTCTTCCTGTGAACCACTTCTGACATATGTTTAGATTTCTCCTGTATTTATTCTATGTATTATAACATCATCTATATAATAACGCATTTGTGAGGATATACGAATTTACAGTAAAATTTTTGTAAACTATTATGCGTTTGTATCAAAATGCGAAAACAATGGTGGGATTTGTAAGAATTGCAGTTGTAAATATATAATAACGGGGATCAGAATTTGTATGGAAGGTGGGACATATGCCCAAAAAGGCAAGGAAACCTCCCACATCCTCAAGTTCTTCATCTGCAGATTCTGAAACAGACGTTTTGTGAATATACCGGTTCATTAAATTTTTCGGAACAGAGATGTCTTCTTTTATCAGTAAATCCAGTCATACAGGGGACGTATGATATAAAAAGTCTTGCGATCTTCCAATAAAGACTGCGGACCTAATGGGTCAGCAGTTCTTCATAAATCCCCTTTGTCTGGGTATCGTCTACACCGCCCATATAGTAAGTTTTCCCATTTGCGGAAAATTGGATGAACGCATCATTTTCTGGATTTAAGAAAACATTGACATCCTCCCCTCCGGAGATGGTAAATGTGCCTTTTTCCAATGTATCCATGCTGGTGCCGTATGTTCTGGTCCAGTCCGGCAGATCACTTGCGGTAAGAAGTGTGGGATCTTTGATTTCACTAAGCGGAATCTGATAATCTGTTTTCAGATGCTGTGCGCATAGTGTGTGGTTTTGGATCACCAGATCAATGGGAGTAAATTCCTCCTGAATCAGCCATATGCATAACAGAGGGAAGGAAAGCATCATAATGGCACTGAAAATAGTAAGTCCTTTTCCGAGGGATGTGGCCATATTTACCGTTGTCCCGATGCCGACGCGCTGTTCTACCATCGTATGGGGATCGGATGGATTGTAGTAGAGGATGCCGCCGATCCAGTTTCTGTCATCATTTTCATCGCTGGTCAGATTCCGTTTCTGTGCATAGCTTCGGTCAATTTTTTTCAGCTTTATCATGCAGAAAATGCACAGCAGGAGTAAAAGCAGTGTATAAACAATCATGCCGGCGATGGAACATATTCCCATGTGTCTGGCAGACAGGGTAAGGATCTCCAGAAACAGGATCAGTGCCGTGTTCAGCCAGCAGGAGATCAGCCAGAAGTTCTTCCAGAGGTTTTTCTTTGCGCGTGCATAATTGATATTCACGTCACTGTCCGTACTGATGACGGAAACCGGCTGGCGGTCCATCCATACAGCTGCAAGCCAGAAGACCAGCCCACAGGAGGCACCGATCAGACAGGAAATCCCAAGCCCGCTGGACTTTGGAAGCAGCAACAGGGCACTTGCGATACTGATGATATTTGGCAGGAAAAACGGGAGAAAACGGACTTTTCTTACGGAGCCTGCCTGTTTTAATTCCACATAATGTTCCGGCTGCCGGTCTTCGTACAGATGGTTTTGCGTTTTCCATGTTTTCAGCCGGTGATTCGCACGCATGATCGGCAGGGAAAGCAGAAAAATCGCTGCCAGAAGCCAGAACATCCAGATGGTAAGCTGAATGGACATATGGGAGGTCAGCAGACTTACAAATGGAACAATCGCAAGGAGAATGGCGTAGTAACGCATTTCCTTTTTAAATTTTTGCCGGATGTCTGCGACGGTGGCATCTTTTATCCATTCTTTTTTCATGTTTACGGCAAACAGGCGTCCGTTCTCATACTTGTTTTGTGTGGAAAATAAAAACAGTATGATAAAGACGATCGGATACATGGTTGCAAAAAAGATAATATTCATAATCATAACAATCACCCCTTATAGATGCGTTTGCATAAGTCGAAAAATTCTGTCTGCGTCATGCCGCTTACTTTCGCTTCGGAAATGATCTGGCGCAGCAGTTCCTGGGATTTTTCCGACAATTCTTTATTCGTTTCAAATTCCTGCCGCACGCGGGCGCCGCTTCTGCGGTCGGTGTAGATGTAGCCCTCCTGCTTTAAGAGGGTGTAGGCTTTGCTGACGGTCATGGAGTTGATACCGATCTCCTCTGCCAGTGCCCGCACGGTGGGAAGTTGTTCGCCCGGAGCAAGCCGCCCGTCCGAAATGCCGAGCACGATCTGATTGCGGATCTGCTGGTAGATCGGAATCTCGGAGGCATCATTGATGGAAATTACCATGTTTTCTCCTTCCGTAAATATCATACAATATTTGTATTAGTTATAATAATACAAACAATACAAAATGTCAAGTAAAACAAGAAGGAATCTCAGGCATTGAAAAATAAATAAAAAAGTGCATAATAGGTTATAGAAGAAAGGGAAATTATTCTATGAAAAAATCAATGATCTATCGTGTATTGATCTATATTGCAGGATTATTAATCCTGGCGATGGAATCGTACAGGCGATTGCGGATTGTATTCACAGAAGTGTCGGATTTACGAAGAACTGTTTTGATGTGCTCAACGTGACAATTACGATTGTGATCAGTCTGGTCTGCACCGGGCGGTTGCATGGGATCGGGATCGGAACGGTGCTTGCCGTGATCCTTGTAGGGCGTACGATTGCGGTCTTTAATCATTCTCCCTTTTCAGAAAAGTGTTCTTAATGTATAGTTCAGGCTTGGAACTGTATATTATACATATTTTTATAATTTTTATTCATTTTTAATCCTGCCTAAGCAAAAGCTTTTTCTGCTCATGAGATAATCCCATATGCACAAAAATAAAGAACTGATATCCGTTTTTGTTCGGGTATCAGTTCTTATTCCGATAAACTATTCCTTTATGTTAAGGAACAATTACTGTATGTATTCTGTCTTTATTAGTGCTGGATGGCTGTTCCCCTGGTGCTGTTCCTCCACCAGATGTTGTACTGTTTGCTGTCATTTTGCAACTTCCAGTACATCCACCAATACATGTACCAATACATCCATCTTTACAATTCCCTTTGCAAGAGTGTAAACATCCAGACATGCAGGAGCCATCACAAGTACCCGTACAACCATTACAACTAGTACATCCGTTACACCCTGTACAGCCATCACAGTTTCCACCACAACCTCCACAGCCGGTATCTCCTGTACTGCCACCACCGCCGCCAGTACCACCACCACCGACTTGTGTGCATGTATTTCCACATGTTCCATCACAGTATGAACACTTTGCATTACACCTGCTTGCACATCCGGAACATCCCCCATTTCCACCAGCTTTACATTCAGCTGTACAAGCAGCACAGTTTCCTGTACAAGACCCAGAACATCCGTCAGCACATACATTTGAGCATCCATCAACACAATCCATTGCCCTTGCAATCTTATGAGTGTGTGATAAGATTTCTTCTGTCACCATGATAGAACCAATAATGGCAATCGCCTCTGTGCCACGTGCAATATTGATAGTGTCATTTTCTTCCGTGTTGTTACTTTCATTCAATGCTTTTTCTTCTTGTTGTATACCTTTCATTTTTTACACCTCTTTCCAGACAATAAAAAAATATTTTTTATATTTTTCTATATATGCTAAACTGAAGGCATAAAAAAATAGCCTGAATGCTTTCACATTCAGGCTGAAGACACTTATTTAATGTTATTTTATAAGTTTAATAGATTTTATTACCGTAATCATGTCATTATTATTTTCTTTTCTGTTATCACCATAATTAAAACTATATGCTTTTTGGTTTACTTTATCAACAATAACCAAAATGTTGTATATTTTACCAGTATTTTCATCAGGGTTGGTGAGCAATGCTCTAAAATATTTTGTATCCTCGCTTTTTTCTATTTTGGAATGATTAATTTCATTTTCACTTAGTTTATAAAAATATGCATACCATTCACGATCTGTCATTGTTTTATATTTGTCAATTAAACCATCTGTTTGATTGAACACCCTCAAAGTTGTAACATACTGTTTATCTGTACGACCATAATTATTAAGTTCTCCTGTACATCCTGTACCCTGCATGTATCTTTCATCCGTTGTAAACTCAAATGACACATCCATCTTGACCTTATGCAGTGTATCCATTCCTTTTGAAGTTACTTTATATGTACTTTTGTTTGTCTTAGGATTATACATCTCTTTTACTGTATTTCCACCACTTTTACTGTTGGTCACGATATACTTATCCGAAACAGTTATGTTGACTACTTTTTTTACTTTTGCATTTTTCTTCAGTGACACTGTAACTTTTGCCGTTCCTTTTTTCACTGCTGTAATGACACCCTTGTCTGAAACTGTGGCAACCTTCTTATCAGATGTCTTGAACTTCAGCTGACTTGCCTTGTAGTTGGTTTTTAAGGTCAGGTTATCTCCCTGATAAATGGTAACCTTATTCCCCTTTATGTTTGTGACCTTAACTGCTTTTACCTTTGCTTTTGTTTTCGCCTGTACAGGTACTGTCTGAACCGTCATGGCAGTCATCACCATTGCCAGTGCAAGCATAAAACTTACCAGCTTCTTTGAAATCTTCATTTGTCTCTACCTCCGTTTTTTGCTGTTGTTGTTATTCTTTTCTCTTTCCTTACATTATTTATTCTACCGCCATAAACCTGAAATTGCAAACCTGCTGTATACAAAATTTTTCTTTACAGGTCATTTGATTTTCACCCATGCAGACCTGAAATCCACACTGCTTATGGCAGACACCACTGTCGTACATCACCCCCTTCAAAAAACAGGTTTTCTTTTCTATTATCAGACATGCAAAAAATACTGCCTGCGGCTTCGTGTCAGAAGAAGCCTTTTGTGTCTATCGGCAGTTCACGTCCTGTAATGCCCCTGTAGGTAATGCGCTTCATTTTTACCCGTGTCGCGTTATCCACATATCCTGTCGCGATATGGAACAGTCTCTGCATCAGTTCATTTTTGCTCTGTTCCTTTTGTTTTTCCAGCCACCAGAACATCATCAGGTAAAGGTCGAGATATTTTGTCGCGGGTCTGTCTGCATGTTTCCCAAGGAACCGCTTCAGGGAACTGTGCAGGCTGTTCACCCGTCCAAGGTTAAACGTTCCTGAGAAATGCTGTTTACTGGGGATTTCCACATGACGGATATTGTTTGTATGGCAGATATATTTGTAACTGTGATGCCCGTCTGTGACCAGAACTGCCTCCCCTTTTAACCTGTCCTGCAGGTACTTCTTCACATCACTGCTGTCTGCCGAACCTGCGCTGATTGGCTGCACATAAATATGGTTGCTTCTGTCAACCGCAGTGAGTATGCAGACCTGCTGGTGGTTCCTGTCAATCATGTCACAGCCTGTCAGTTTCTTCTGGCTGCCAATGATCATTTCCCTTAAACAGTGTGGTTTTGACTTTGCAAGCCTGTTGAAATCTTTCCCTATGTAATCAATCCGTTCTGCCTTTGTCCTGTGGTGCCTTGGAAGTCTGCCAAGGGTGTCAATAAACCAGTTCCTGTCTCTTTTCCCCTTGAAAGAGAGACGTACATAAGTGCCATCTGCCTCGGTAATGCTGTTAAATGTATCGCAATAGCCATAAATGTCCTGAATCATTTTGTACAGTTTTATGCGGCACAGCCATGCCGTGGCGGTACTCACATTCATGTTTTTTGCAATATTCGTCAGTGATTCCCCATTGATCGTCCCGCGCACTGCTTCCAGCCACTGCCAGTCCTGTAAATGTGTGTAGTGTGTAATAAGCCCATAATTTTCTGTAAAGGTCTTGCCACAGTCTTTACAGAGATACCTCTGCACACCGCCTGTTGTCTTGCCGTGCCTGTTAAAAGAGAGGGAACCACAGTGCGGACAGCAGGAGAGTTCTGCCTTTGGCTTGTTTCCATTTTCAGAAAGCCCATCTTTTTCCACACAGGCTTTCTCTGCCTGTCTGCAATCCCTGTTTTTTTTATGCTGCTTTTCTGCAAGCTGTGCTTTCAGTTTTTCAAAGATTACTACAAGCTGGTCATTGTTGAGTTCTTCCACACCATGGATCACCTCTTCATAGTCCATGGTATCTGCCAGAAATTTCAGCAGGGTATGCTTCATTTTTCCAGCTATCCATCCTCCGCAGAGTCCTTCTTTTGTCTGTCCCTGTGAGGTCTGAGATTTTCACAGGCACAAAGACTCCTGTAAACTGCAACCTTCTGGATATCCAGTGCTTTTTTCCGGTTTTCCAGCGCCCTTTGCTCCAAAGCTGCTGCGTTGTTCAGATAAACTTCAGCCTTGTCAAACTCACTCTTTGCAGAATCCATATATTGGTCTGCCATGGACACCATTGCAAGGTTGTTTTTGTTGTCAGGAAGTGTATCAAACCAGACCTCGTCATGTGTATGGTAGAAAAGGATTGTCCGCATCAGTATTCCATAATTGTCATATGGCACTTTGCCTGTCTTTTTTGCCTGAATGATCATACTCATTTCATGTGGCAGGATAAGTTCCACACCCAGTTGTTTTGCATACAGCCGTGTTTCTTCTGACGCATCTGATGTGGAAAAGACCACAGGAATACAGTTGTCTGCCTTTGCATTTCTTACATGCATTCCTGCATAAACCTCTGCAACTGCGGTCTTTTCCAACGGTACTTTGTGGTTTTTACACTGGATGTAAAACAAGAACTCTTTATATGCGCTTTTTCCATTGTGACTGAAAGTTGCGCAGATATCCACGCCCCCGTCAAACCCTGCCTTGTACTGTACAGGATCTGCGATGTTCGCCTTATTTGTTCTCCATGCTTCCAGACCACTCTGGTTCAAAATATCCACGATCAGTTCTTCATATGATTTTCCTTTTGCTGCTGCACTTGCCATAATCAGGTACCCCTTTCCAACAGTGCCAAGGGCACTGTATAAAAATTTAAGTACCTCTACATATTTTAATGTCGTTTACATACGTCTGTGCTTAAAAGGGGGATGTCCGTGCAGTTTTTGAAAAACTCCCTGCATAAACCTGAAAACTCGATGCATTTTTCTACAATCTCGTTGGAAACTTTCCTTTTGTATCAAGACTGATTTCCCTTGACTGTAATTCTGCCATGGTGACCTGATTCACCCGTTCTCTGGTGTCAAGATCAGGAATTTCGTCATTCATTATGTTATAAAGTGCCTGAACCTTTTCTTCTACCGGGTAATCTTTGTATTTCTGGAGCCACCAGAAAAGCATGAGATTTAAGTCAAGGTATTTAATTGAAAATGCCCTGCCTTTGTATCTGTCAAGGTAGGAATCCATACCGCTGTGGAGACCGTTGACTTTTGCAAGGTTGTATTTCCCTGCGGCATGCTGTCCCGCCGGAACCACTTCATGTCTGGCTTTGGTTCCATAGAGCACACGGTTATAAGCATTATGGTCATCTGTGACAAGTACGTTGCTCTTGTCAGGGACAAACCTTGGTTTCAGCTTGCTCTTTGCCATTGCCTTTTCCAGCCTTCCAACGGCAACAGGCTCAATATAGAGTTCCCCTGTGGTGTCAATCAGGGTGAGGATGCAGATCTGCTCGTTGCTGATGCCGCGTTTTACTTTTTCTGACTCTCCAGAGAGCAGGTATTCCAGAAAATCCGGGTCCTCTTTTTGTAACCTGTCATATAAACCAGCCTGCTGTAAATATTGTACCCGTTGTGCATAGTTCCTGTGGTGACGCGGCATTCTGTGAAGAATGTAAATAAAGAACTCCGGGCTGCGTTTGCCCTTGAAAGATGCCCGGTAATAGTACTCGTCTGCTTCGGCGAGTCCTTTGAAAAGGTCACTGTACCCATACATAGTTGCGATTGCCTGATTCACTTTAATTCTGCACAGCCAGGCGGTGCTTACGGAGATATGGGCATCTGCCGCAATCACGGGCAGGGAGTGATCATAAACAATCCCCCGTATGACTGTTTTCCACTGCTCGCTGCTGAGATGGGTGTACCTGAGACTGTCTCCATGGTTTTCGCTGAATGTTTTACGACAATCCTTGCAGATATAGCGTTGCATGCCAGAAGAAGTGCATCCATGTTTTTTGTAATGGGTGCTTTTACAGTAGGGACAGCAGGAGAGTTTGGATTTGCCTGCTTGGGGCTGTACCCTTGGAGAGTCAGAACTTTCTTTTGCTTTCAACTGCGTTTGTAACTGTTCCAGTTCTTCTGTAGAAAGACTGTCAATAAACTCCTGTAGTTCTTTGTCTGTCAGTGCCATAACCTTTCACTCCTTTAATAAAAATAAATATTTTCTTATTCTTACTAAAGTGTAGTTTTTCAGGACGTGAAAAAAGGCTCTCCAGAAGTTCTGAAAAGCCTTTGCGTATGGCGTTTAATTTTTATAATGCATGTGTAATTTGTGAAATGTATATTTATACTGTTAGGTTAAGAAACACACAATTCTGAAAAGGGAGTAATCATTTTACAAAGGAAAAACTGACGGCACTTGCCGGAATCGAGGAGTAAACAGGCGGTTACTTTTCCAGTGGAATTACTGCAAACAGGGAGCGTTCCTTGTTGTAGGTATGCAGTAAACCATCTGGAAAATTTCAAACCGCAATCTACATAATCAATTCTAAAAATATTTGTTTTCTATATAGCATAAAATAATCAGAAAAATCTCAGGAGAATAATTATTCAATCAATTTCATTTCAGTTTTCGTGAGCTCAAGTCAGGGCATATTTCAAGCGTGGTGGTGACGAAAATAAGACTATACTATTGAATCAGAAGCATCTGATACCCATCTTGTACTATCTTTTTTGGTCAGTCAGTTGTTATATATATAGTTTTTGATTGTGTGTTGTTTAAACTGACACCTGTGGATGTCGAAGCAAAAATCGTATGATGTTTATAAGCAGGCAAATATGGATGCATTTTCCTAGAATATTGCGAAGAATAATATAATACTTTACACAGAGATTTTAATTTTCTGAAATGAACACGAGTACAAATATTGCAAATAGTAAAAATGCACAAAAAATTAATGGGAAATATGACACTACAGACAAAAATGCAAAAGAATATTGACATTAACAAGAACAGGTAATATATTTGATTTACAAGATAAATGTACACGTGTACAACACGACACAGCAAGAATAGTTGAAGGTTATTTGCTTGACGAAGTAGAATAATTGGACATATTTCAGAATGGAGGATATATGAATAAGTTTAAAAAGTTTATGGCATTGGGATTGGCGGCAATGATGGTTACATCACTTGTAGCCTGTGGTGGATCAACAGGTAATGCAAAAAATAAGAAATCAGATTCATCAAAAGGGACAACAGTTACTTTCTGGAATAGCTTTACCGGAGCTGATGGAGATATGCTGGTAAAGATGGTTGATAAATTTAATAAGGAAAATACTGATGGAATCAAAGTAAAGATGGATATTTCATCAGATTTTGACAGCCAGTTATCAACAGCATTTGCAGCTGGTGAAGGGCCAACAATGATTCTTAGCTCAAGTGCTTACAGATTTACATATGGGGACTATTTGCAGGATGTTAGTGATGTGTTTGATAAGACAGATTTGAATAAGGATGATTTTATTCAGTCATATTTGGATTATTGTTCTGATGGTGATAAAACATATTTCGTCCCATTCCAGGTAGTTGGATACTATATGTACTGGAACAAAGATCTGTTTAAAAAGGCTGGTCTTGACCCTGAGACACCTCCTACATCATGGGATGAGTGGCAGCAGGATGCAGCAAAGATTTCTGATTCAACCAAAAATATTTACGGCTCAGGAATTTCTTATGATTATGCCTACCAAATTGCACACATTATGCAGAGATTTGGGGGATTGGCTGTTACTGATGATAATGGAACGTGGAAGGCTAATTTTGAAAATAATGCGGGATATGAGAATTTCCTTAACATGTACAAAGATATGGTGGACGATGGCGATAATCCTCTTGAAGCAGATACGGATTCAATGATGAGTGCTGGACAGGTTGGAATTACTGTTGGAGGTCCTTGGGTAACAGCAGGACTTGACACTGCCGGGGTGGATTATGGTATCGGGCTTATTCCACAGGGCGATGCAGGAGATATGAATTCTGTTGAGGTTATTGGATTTGGTATTACAACAGCAGCAAGTGATGCCGAAAAAGAAGCTGCTTATAAATTCATCGAGTGGTGGAATACCCAGGATAAAGATGGAAGCAGTCCTGCTTTAGAGTGGTCTCTTCAGAATGGATTCCCGGCATATACATATTCAGTTCAAAATAACAAAGAATATAAAGCTAATAAGAAACTGAGCGCCATGTCGGCAGCTAATCCGGAAGCTCCTACAGATTTTATAGTTGATTCAAACTTCCCTGGCATTAATTCTGTATTATCAGATGTTATTCCAGAGATGATCAACTCAGTGGCATTTGGTAATTCATCGGTTGAAGATGCGTTAGCAAAAGCTCAGAAATCGACCCAGAAGATAGTTGATAAATACAACAAATAGCAGGAAACATAAATAGCAAAAGAAGGGGCGGCTTTAATAAAAGGTCGCCCTTTCAATAGAAAGGTTGAAGTAATAGATGGAAAAAATAAGAAAGTATTGGAATAGACCATCCAGAAGTGCATATGTTTTTATCGCTCCTTCAATAATTTTATTGATATTATTCAATATAATTCCCTTAATTATGGCATTTGGTTTAAGCTTTTTTGATGTCCCTATTACGATGAATCATGCTACATTCGTAGGATGGGATAATTTTGTAGAAGCATTTCATGATCCACGCTTTATAAACAGTTTAAAGGTTACTGCGATTTTTACAGGCATTGAGGTACCTGTGCAAGTATTAGGGGCCTTGGTAATAGCAGCATTTATTAGCAAAAATAATAAGAGAAATAAGTTTTTACGTGCAGTGTACTTTCTCCCTGTTATTTGTTCTGCAACTGTAATAGGTATTATGTGGAGAATGATTTTACATTCAAATATAGGCTTTATAACGGCTGCTTTACAGTCAATGGGATTAGGAAAAATTAATTTTATGAATACTCCGGGACTTACAATATTTGTAATCTCGTTTATATCAATATGGAGAAGCTTTGGTATTTCGACAATAATATATGTTACTGCAATCCAGCAGGTATCACCTTCATTATTTGAAGCAGCTCAAATGGATGGGGCGGGAAAAATTCTTCAGTTTTTACATATAACAGTTCCTTCCATACGGCCTACATTCTGGTATATCATGATGACCAGATTTGCAGGTGCTCTTCAGATTTTTGATATCATATATGTAACGACAAACGGTGGACCAAATTATACTACAGAGTCAACTGTTAGTTATATATATTCAAGAGCGTTTTCATCAAATTCAAGCATGGGATATGCATCGGCAATGTCGGTAGTACTTTTCATTATTATTATGTTCATTACTGTCTTGATGTATAGAAGAATGGTAAAGGAGGACTAACGGTATGAAAAAGAAAAAGACGATAAGTATTGGGAAAGTATTCTTTAATGTACCGGTTGCTTTGATATTGATCATAATTGCTTTGCTGGTTTTAGTGCCGGTCATTTGGATGACATTTAGTGCTTTCAAGACAGAAAGAGAGATCATTTCATGGCCACCTACATTTATTCCTAAAACATTTACACTTGAAAACTTTGTGGACGTGCAGGGGCGAATTAACATTATTCGTTATATTGCAAACTCTGTAATATATGCAGGTGTAACAACTGCTTTAGCTGTTGTCGTAAATAGTATGGCTGGATATGCATATGCATTTTACGAATTTAAAGGTAAAACAGGAACATTTTTGATGACATTGGCAACAATGATGGTTCCTTTTCAGGTAATTATGGTTCCGTTATTCCTTGTTGTATACAAGATGGGAATGTATGACACTTATTGGGGACTTATAATTCCGAGAGTGGCAGTTGCTGGTTCAATATTTATGATGAGAGCTGCGTTTACGGGGATACCGAAAGAAATGGCAGAGGCAGCCAGAATTGATGGCCTGTCGGAATTTGGAATATTCTGGAAAATTATGCTTCCGCAGGTAAAACCAGCGGTAATAACATTGGTTATTTTAAGTGTTAATGGTTCTTGGAATGATCTGTTATGGCCGATGATTGTTACAAGCAGTACAGAAATGAGAACACTTGCAAATGGATTAGCATTATTTATAGGACAAAATACTATTGAATATGGTGCTGCTTTTGCAGGAGCACTTGTTTCATTACTGCCGATGTTTGTACTTTATATGTTTGGACAGAAGTACTTTGTTGAAGGCATGAGCAGTGGTGGATTAAAAGGATAGGAGTTGAGGAAGATGGAAACTACAAAAGTAGTATGTAATAAAGAATTTCAAATTGACAGAGTAGATTCTAGATTGTTTGGCTCTTTTCTTGAGCATATGGGAAGAGTCATATATTCTGGAATATATGAACCTGACAACAAGAATGCTGATGAAGACGGCTTTAGGCAGGATGTGATTGATCGCGTAAAAGAAATGAATGTAACAACAGTACGTTATCCAGGTGGTAATTTTGTTTCTGCATACCATTGGGAGGATGGTGTTGGGGCTAAAGAAAAGAGACCGCATAAACTTGATCTTGCATGGAGGTCAATTGAAACAAATGAATTCGGTACAAATGAGTTTATGAAATGGGCAAAAAAAACAAATGTTAATCCTATTTTTACGGTAAATTTAGGAACACGGGGTGTTGAAGATGCTGCACATTATCTTGAATACTGTAATTTTCCTAGCGGAACACAGTATAGTGACATGCGTAAATCTCACGGTGTAGATGAGCCATACGGAATAAAAATGTGGTGTTTGGGGAATGAGATGGACGGAAGCTGGCAGATAGGACACAAATCAGCGGAAGAGTATGGAAAGATTGCGGCTGAGACCGGAAAGGTTATGAAGTTGATAGATCCTGATATAGAACTGATTGTATGCGGAAGTTCTCTGTCAAGTATGGATACATATCCTGAGTGGGATATGGAAGTGTTGGATAAAACTTATGATGTTGCAGATTATCTGGCACTGCATCAGTATTATGCAGGACAGGAAAAGGGAACAAAAACTTTTCTGGCACAATCGGTTGATATGGAAGAGTATATTCATACTATTAGATCTGTTGCACAGGTTATCAAGCAAAAAAAACGTTCTAAAAAAGATATGAAGTTTAGCGTTGATGAGTGGGGCGTATGGGCTGTGCCAAGCAATACTGTAAATAATGAAATTGATGAGAAACCATGGCAGATAGCACCCGCAATCAGTGAACAGATTTACACCCTTGAAGATGCGTTATTGTTTGCAGAGATGCAGATGGTAATAATTAGAAATGCAGATGCAATTAAAATCGCATGCCAGTCACTTCTTACTAATATAAGTGCATGTATTATGACAGAAAAGGGTGGGGGGCATTGGTTACAGACTATATATTATCCATTTTATTATTTCGCAAATTACGCTAAGGGGATAGTTTTAAATGTCTCGAGTACTGGGCCAGTATATGACTGTAAAGAATTTAACAATGTGCCTTATGTAGATTCTATTGTTGTATGGAATGATGAGGATGGAGAGTTAGTCTTTTTTGCAGTAAATCGTGATGAAGATAATAAACAGAAAGTGTCACTTCAATTGTCGGATTTTGAAGTAGATAGTGTAATCGAAAGTATCGGTATGACAGCAGCAGATAAAAAAATGACAAATCAATTTCAGCATGATGCTGTTAAACCGGAAACAGTTGACAATGTGAAACTGGGCAATGGGGAGGCGAAAGTAGTATTAAAACCATTATCATTTAATGTGGTTAGATTAAGAATAAATCAGTAACAGGAATATATAGTGAATCCTGAGAAAATCGTGAGTTCATTGATGATAACAGGCGATTATGGTATACTCTGACTAGAAATATACGGGGGTACGGATATGGCAATTACAGTAAATCAGATAGCAGAGCAGTGTGGTGTTTCCAGAACGACAGTTCTTAGAGCTTTAAATGGTGGAAGTGTGTCAAAGGACACTAAGGAACGAATATTGCAGGTGGCTAAAGATAATAATTATCGCCCGAATCTTCTGGCTAGGAGCTTAAATCATGGAAGAACAATGTCACTTGGGGTTGTAACAATCAATATCGAAAACATGTACTTTGTACAATCATTAAATACTATTAATAAAGAGGCTGATAAAAGAGGATATTTTACTAATATAGTAGTTTGTGATGATAGCCTTGAATGGGAGAAAAAACTTATTCAGGGATTGGCTGAACGTCAAATGGAAGGGATATTGATTAACCCAATAAACAAAGGAAAAGAATTTGAAGATTTTCTCTTATCACTGCATGTTCCGGTAGTATGTATTGGCAATCAGGTATCAGAAAAGATTACAACTGTGCAGGTAAATGAAATGGTTGCGACCATGGATGCGGTAAAACATATTGTATCAAAGGGCTATGAGAAGATTCTGTTTATCTGTCCTCCGCTTGAGATGAAAGAAGTGAAAAATACTTATACGCATGAGCAGAGAGAATTGGGATTTAGAAATGCTATGGGGATGTATCCAGATGTAAATATGCATGTAATTGGAAAAAATGAATTTTTACAAGAAGTGCAAACAGTTTGCAAAAATAATCTTGATAAAAGAACCGCTTTTCTTTGTTCAGGAGACAGCTATGCATTGATGATAATGCAATGGGCTGCTAAGGAAGGCTATGAAATTCCAAAAGATTTTGGATTAATGGGATTTGATGATATCAGTGTTTTACAATATATTTCTCCAAAACTTACAACGGTTTCGACAAATGTTGAGGGAGTTGCATCTACTGCGGTAGTGGAACTTATCCAACAGATAGAATCAGAAGTATATTCGCCTAAGTCTATATATTTGAATCACAAAATATTAGATAGAGATACATTATAATTACCGTATTCATATTTCCTGTGCGAATAAAGGAGATATGAATATGAATAAGAACAATTATATAGAAACTGAGTACAATAAACCATTTATTAGACAGCGTGCAGATCCATATGTGTATAGGCATTCGGATGGAAGCTATTATTTTACAGCTTCCGTGCCGGAGTATGACAGAATAGTATTGCGACGGAGTAATACTTTAAACGGGTTAAGAGGGTCAGATGAAGTAACTATATGGAAAAAGCATGATAAGGGAATCATGAGCGTGCATATTTGGGCACCAGAGATTCATTATCTAGACAATAAATGGTTTATTTATTATGCAGGAGGAGATATTGATGATATATGGGCTATAAGACCATATATGTTAGTGTGTGAAGGACAGAATCCGTTAAATGATCCGTGGAAAGAACTTGGAATGGTAAAGGCAACTGATGCTTTTTCTTTCAATGATTTTTCATTGGATATGACGGTGTTTGAAAACAAAGGTAAGAGATATTGTGTATGGGCTGAGAAAGTAAATATCGGTAAGAAAATATCTAACTTGTATATTGCAGAGATGAAGTCCCCTACAGAACTTGCTACAGCGCAAGTACTTTTATCCTCTCCTGATTATGAATGGGAAAGGGTTGGTTTTTGGGTAAATGAAGGACCGGCAGTAATCAAACATAATGGAAAGATTTTCTTGACATATTCAGCCAGTGAAACGGGAGAATGCTATTGTATGGGAATGCTGAGCATTGGCGAAAATGAAGAGATTTTGAATCCTCGTGCTTGGAAGAAGGAATGTAATCCTGTTTTGAAAACTGATGTTGATAAGCAAATATATGGACCAGGACATAATTCGTTTGTAAAAGATGAAACAGGTAATGATGTAATGATTTATCATGCCAGACAGTATGATGAAATTATAGGTGATCCGTTGTATGATCACAATCGTCATGTTTATCGGATGAAAATAAAATGGAATTCAAGAACTGAACCCGTTTTTAACTATGGCAATAACTTTTAACATGATTTTCAGAAAGAATAAGGAGAAGATGAATATGGGTTTATGATGTTTCTTATAGTGAAAGTGAACTTTGCTTTTGATATGCTCACCCTGCTGGGGTGAGTAAGGGTTTTAAACTTGGATAATTCTATAGTTAAATGCAATTGTTATAAAGACATCTCTGGACACTAGTTTAAAAAATTGTAATTTTTATAAAAAATCGTTATACTGTAATAAACGGTATAGCGATTTTTTCGTGAAGATTTTTATATGAGGTAAGTAAGTATGGAATTATATCATGCAAGTAAGGAGATTGTCAGATATCCTGAAATAAGAAAAGCAAAATATACCAAAGATTTTTCATGGGGATTTTATTGTACCAATAATATGGAGCAGGCAATAAGATGGGCAAATCGAGGAATGGGTGAACCGATAATCAATTATTATGAATATAAGCCAAATAAAAATTTGAATATTTTAAAATTTTCAGAAATATCAGATGAGTGGTTGGACTTTATTGCAAAATGTAGGAGTGGAAAAACACATATATATGATATTGTGGAAGGACCTATGGCGAATGATACGGTCTGGAATTATGTAAATGATTTTCTCTCTGGACGAATTAACAGAAAGCAGTTTTGGGCATTGGCTGAGTTCAGGTATCCCACACATCAGATCAGTTTCCATACATTGTCTGCACTTGACTGTTTGACATTCATAAAAAGCGAGGTAATTTATGACAGCGAAAGAAAGAAATGATTATTTTTATGTGTGTGCATTGATTGAGTATATTGCAAGGGAGACCTTGAATCACAGAGGTGATATCGTTAAAGCCATCGGTGAAGAAGGTATTAAGAAACTACTACATGATGCGGAAATGGATCATTGCCTTAGCTTTGAGCAGGTCAGTGATGAAGTAATTTCTTATTACAAAATTAAAAAGGGAAATTTTGATACGATATCAAATTGTAAATATTCAATTCCAAGTTTTCTTGATATTGGAAAACTATATAGTATTATGATTGAAGACTGCGCAAAACAGGGAGAAGAAGTACAGGAATTAATTAATATTTTTTCTTCTTTTATCAGTGATAAAATTTCAGAATTTAATACGGATTTATATTATCAGAATCCGGACTACCTTGAATGGTCATACAGAGATGGAAAATTACTGGATTAAAAACTAAAGTAAATTAAAAGGGAGCGGATTCCATTAACGAACATCTTGGGCTGACGATCAAATCAGCCCAAGAATAATATTAAAAAACAGATAAAGGAAAAGATGGAGGAGTTTAAAGATGAACAGGTGGACGAAACGGTGCATGGCATTTGTACTTACATTGACAATTATGTGTACTTCGATGAGCGCAGTGAAACCAACAGTGGAAACGACATATGCGGCCACTGTGCAAAATATTACGAAGTCAACAACGGTTGTATGCAGGAAGACGGTTGCGGTGAAAGCACCGTCAGGATATAAAAATTGTAAATATTCAAGTACGAATCCCAAGGTGGCTTCCATAGATGCAAAGGGAAAATTAAAAGCCCTTCGTCTGGGCGTTACAACCATCACGGTAAAAAGCGGTACGAAAAAGAAAAGCTATACGATCACGGTTGTTCCGGAAAAGAAAAGTGATGTAAGACTTAATCAGGAACTGATTCTTGGCGGACAGATGGTTCAGTTAAAGTTAGTATCCGATAAGTATGACACAAGTCAGGTAAAGCTGTATGTTGATAGTGCCTTTAAGGAAATTGACCACAGGGGAAATTGTAATTTCAAGAAATATAATGGTTATCAGGCAAGTGGATCGCTTTATTATTCGTATGGGCAGTTTACCAGAAATATTACCCTGTATATCTGTGATAAAGATGTGATTTTTGATGGATTAATAGAGAATTCCAAGGCTGGGGTAAACTATGATGCAGATTCTCTGCAATGGGAATTTTTGGGGAAATCATTCCATTATAAACAGTTAAAAAATAAAGGCATCGAAATTCAGATGGATGGCAGTGCATTGCCGGATCAGATTGTTTATACTCCGGGAGATCATACATTTACTGTTATTGCCGGAAAAGAGATATATAGCAAAAAAATTGGTGTCAGTTATTCGGTCAAGGATACGCTGATAAAAAAAGACGCAAGAGGATATACAGAGGATGGAAAAGCTGTATTTGATGCGGCCTTTGCAGCAGTTGATCAGGTAGTGAAGGATGGAATGGGTGAGGAAGAGAAAGTAAAAGCCATTCATGATTATTTAATCTATCATGCCAATTATGTCAATAATGGAGATTATAGTACCGCGGAAAGCTGGGCATATGGAGCTGGTGGAGTATTGTTACATAAAGAAGGTGTCTGCCAGAGTTATGCGTTTGCTTTTTATATGATGGCAATATCTGCCGGGCTCGAATGCAGGTTTGTGTCCGGTACAGCAGATGGAGGTGGTCATGCATGGAATCAGGTTAAGGTTAACGGAAAGTGGTATTATATTGATTGTACCTGGGATGATCCGGTTGGCGGAGGATATGAAAATTATAAATATTATTTATCGGAGAGCCTTTGGGCAGATCATATTGCAGAGACGGCAAAAGATCTGGCGGAGGATGGAAAATATGATTGGGAGCATTATTATCTGACAGGAGCAGATTATGCCAGATAATAAGACTCTGTGGCAAGAGGGCTTTGCATCATGCAAAGTCCTTAATTATTACTCCCGCTTGGAAACAAAATTTTCTACAATATCCTGAATCAATGGAAGGTCTTTTTTGTTGCACAAGGCAAGAGAATCATAAATATTTTTCGGGAGATTGTTCGTGTGCAGGCTTCCCAGTAAAAGAAAATCGGGAGTGGTATCCAGCTGCTCACAGATTTTTACAAATGTTGTCAGGCTTGGAATCTGTTTTCCGGTTTCAATCGAAGAAATATGATTGTTGGAAACATTTACTTTTTCTGCCAGTTCTGCCTGACTCATTTTTAATTCTTTTCTGCGTCTTTTCATGCGTGTGCCCATGGCATTTAGATTTATATGCATAGAGTTCCCTGCTAATTTGTATTTTATAAAGTATCTTTCTAATGCATTAGCATATCAAAAAACAGGGAAATTAAAACAAAATATGAAAGAAAAGTTCTGTAATACATTGAATATTTATAACATTAAGAGAAGAAAAGTTCTGTAATATATGAAATAATGGAACAAAACTTTACAAATAAAAGTATTCCATTTATGATGGAAAAAGAAAGGTGGACAATACCATGAGTGATCAGATCGAAAGAGAACAACAGATAGAAGAGGAATCCCTGACGAAAAACAGTCTTCAGATACAGAAGGCGGCATGGATCCGGGAGGAACTGGAAAAACGCCGGGCGCAGGAAGATCAGCTTTTGCAGCAGATCCTGCGGGAGCAGCAGATGCTGCAGGAACTGGACGAAGACATGGATCAGAATATGGCACATGCAAAAGAGGGGCGGAGATACCGGGAAGATATGAAAGCGCGTGTGGACGACCGCGTGTATGAAATGCATGACCTGAGCGCAGACAAACGGGAGGGCATGCGGGAATACGGCTATGCGTACCGCAGGGGCTATGCACTGGCAATGGTTTTCTTTTCGCTGGCGTTGTGTGTGTTTGCCGGGTATCTGCATGGCATCGCTTCCCAGACATGCCTTGTACTTATGTTTTTTACCGGAGTACAGGCAGCCATTCTGGTACATAAAAAACAGTGCCCGAAGTTCTGGAAGTTTGTCTGTGACGTGTTTTCTGCGTTGATTTTTCCGGGGATGCTGATCCTGTTTATTGGTTGTGAACTGCACTATTCTTATTACGAACGTGCACTGCCCTATTGTCTGGCTGTCGGACTTTTCCTGCTTGCACTGACAACGGCTTCTTACTTTTTATACGATCCGTACCGCAGTGCACGCCGCAGGGTGGGAGATGCCAAAAGCATGATTCGCAGTATCGAGCGGTCTGCAAAGAAACAGGTGAAAAGGAATCAGAAGCAGCAGGCAAAAGAGGAGCTGCGACAGGATCGTCTGCAGAAAAAAGAGTCCGAAAAACTGTTGAAAATCCAACAGAAACAGGAAGTGCGCTTAGAAAAACGGGGGAAGAGACTGCAGAAATGGGAAACGTGGAAACAACAGTTTCTGGAGCGGTTTCAAAAGAGAGAGGATATTGTGGATGAAGAGGTATCCGACGAGACGTTGCCGGATACGGCTGCAGGGGATGAGACACTGTCGGAAGAGGCTGTAGTGGACGAAGCACTGCGGAAAGAGACTGTGGTGGACGAAGCACTGCCAAAAGAGACTGCGGGGAACGAAGCACTGCCGGCAGAATCCGGGGAAGAAGATCCGGATGATCCGCACATTTGATACACGGGCAATCAGGCATATTTACTTCACAACAACTTTCATTTTCGCTTTCCTGCCACTTCCGGTTGTTACCGTAATCGTGGCCTTACCTGCTTTTTTGGCGGTCAGCTTACCGGTCTTTTTATTGATCGCAACAACCTTTGGGTTGGAAGACGTAAAAGATTTGCGATCCGTGCAGCCATTCGGTCCCATTTTGACCGTTGCCTGCGCGGTCGTATTTTTTTTCATGGTAAGTGTGGGTTTCGTGAACTTAATACTTGTTGCTTCCATATAGGAATAGACCAGATCACAATATCCTTTGTCGGTGTTGGCACCTTCCAGTGAACCTTTCTTTGTATACTGCCATAAGTCTGCAGATACCGGCAGCTTTGGTCTGGTATCACTGTAAGATGCAACCCAGACTTTACAGTTTTTCAACTTTTTCCAGTCAAAGTTTTCGTTCAGGAAGGAAGCGGAAGAATAAATCATCGGCACGTAACCGGCATCGGCGATCGTGTCACAAAAGGCCTTTGCAATCGCAGTCGTATTTTCCCTGCCACCTGCAAAGGTGCCCTTGCGCTCCATGTCATAGGCAACCGGATAATCCAGATCCCTTCCATCAAGAATCTCCAGACAATACTCTGCTTCTTCCACGGCTTCTTTCGGAGTCCGCACGCAGCACACATGATACACACCGACTTTCAGCCCGGCAGCAACAGCACCATCATAATTTGCCGCAAACTGGGTATCAACATCCGGTGCCCGGCCCTCTCCGGTACGGATCATTACAAAATCCATGTCTGCTTCTGCAACCTGTTCCCAGTTTACGGTTCCATTATAGCTTGATAAATCAAATCCCTGTCCACGAAAGTCTGCTGCCTGCACAACGGTAACCGGGATTATTGTAACCATCCATAGAGTTGTCATTACCATCGCCAGAACACGAAATCCATTTGTTTTTATCATTTTATGTCTCCTGTTTATCTTAACGTGTCAGCATGCCGTGATGTTCTTCCATAAATCCGCTGAAGTGAAGATTTTTGTAACCGAGTTTTTTAAATTTCTTCATGGCAACGTTTGGTTTGTGGTAATAACTTCCGATAATATACAGTCCGGTTGTTTTGTCCGGAAGCCGGCGGCAGACACGTTCTTCCGTGATTTTTTCGATTGGAAAATTGATGGCACCGGCTACATGTCCGTGCGCATAATCTTCTTTGGGACGGCAGTCAATGAGGACTGCGTTATCGGATGTGGTTACTTTATTTTTGGCCTCGTTGACGGTCAGTTTTTTCATAAAAATGCTTAACATTGTAAAACCCCCTTAATAAAAGATGCAACTATTCAGATTATTATACCCTATTTGGTAAAGATTGCAAGAAAAATAACGGTGGGCACAGCCTGTGTTTCCCGTTTTAAAGGATAATTTTAGGAGATATAATAATTTATCAACACAACCGCCTATCTGGAATAAAACGGAAAGGACGAAAAACAGATTATATATTCCTCCCTTGCTGGCAATCAGAAAGATTTATTGTCAATCCCTGTCTCTCCGACGATTTCAAGCAAGTTTGGTATTAATACGGAAAAGCCGCAACGGTAATAATAATTGTAATTTGCCCATCAATCCGCTATACTATAGCTAAGTATAGCGGATTGATACGTTTTGTGGAGGTTCATATGGCATGCACTTTAAAACTGCCGGTAGGAATTGATAGTTTTGAAAAAATCAGAAGGAATAAATTTTATTATATTGACAAGACAAAGCTCATAGAGCAATTGGTTGAAACCGGTGGAGAGGTCACTCTTTTTACGAGGCCACGTCGTTTCGGTAAAACTCTGAACATGAGTATGCTTAAAGCCTTTTTTGAAACCGGTGCGGATGAGTCATTGTTTGATGGCTTATATATTGCGCAAAATAAGGCACTTTGCGAAGAACATATGGGAAAATATCCTGTTATATTTCTGTCATTAAAGAGCGTGGAGGGATTGAAATATGAGGATGCTAGATATCGTATTACTGAGCTCATTGGAATAGAGGCAGAAAGATTCGGCTTTTTAGAAGATAGTGAATATTTGTCAGAAAATGAAAAAAAGCGCTACAAGGCGATTATTGCATTGAAGGATGGAACGAATGCAATGGATGAAAAAGTGCTTGTATCGAGTCTGCAGATTTTATCTCAATTATTATATAAGCATTTTGGACAAAAGACTGTAATATTAATTGATGAATATGATGTACCTCTGGATAAGGCATTCCAGAATGGTTACTATAAAGAGATGGTTTCACTCATCAGAGGGCTCTTTGGACAGGCACTCAAGACTAATGAGTTTCTGCAGTTTGCCGTACTTACAGGCTGTCTACGTGTATCCAAGGAGAGTATTTTTACAGGTCTCAACAATTTTGAAATCAATTCCATTGTAGATATCGCGCATGATGAACAGTTTGGTTTTACTGATGATGAGGTCAGGAAGCTGCTTTTAGATTATGACAGGTCTGAGCGATACCCTGATGTAAAGGAGTGGTATGATGGCTATCATTTCGGTAATACCGACATTTATTGTCCGTGGGATGTAATCAATTTTGCCAAGAAGCTGGTTTGGGACCCATCAGCCAGGCCGAGTGCATTCTGGATTAACAGCAGTGGCAATGACATGGTGAAGCGCTTTGTGGACAAGGCGGACCAGACTACGAGAGATGAGATAGAAAAGCTCGTGGCTGGTGGTTTTGTTGAGAAACAGCTCCGTCTTGACTTGACCTATGATGAGATTGACAATACTATAGACAATCTGTGGAGCGTACTTTTTACAACAGGCTACCTGACTAAGGCTGGTGAGGTCAGGATGCCTGACAGCGGGAGCTATGCCTACAAGCTGGTGATTCCAAATAAAGAGGTGCGTGAAGTGTTTGTTCTCCAGATTCAGGAGTGGTTCAAGGCTGTTGTCGCAAAAGATGATGATACCATGAAGCTTTTATCTAGAGCCATCCTTGATAAAGATGAGAAGCAGATTGCAAGACAGCTTAACATCGTGATGAGCCGCATGATAAGTATACTTGATACCAAGGCTTCTGATGATATGAAGGAGAACTTCTATCACGGTCTGCTCCTCGGTCTGCTTCGCGGAAGCAATCCGGGCTGGCTTATTAAGTCAAATCGTGAGTCGGGAGACGGTTTCAGTGATATTTTAATCAAGCCGGAGGACCCGGATGCAGGTATCGTTATTGAAGTGAAATATGCAAAAGAGATGATAAGCCTTGATGCAGCGTGTGAGGCTGCTATGGCGCAGATTAAGGAGAAGAGGTATGATGAGGCTCTGCGCGATGAGGGCAGGTGCGATATTTTAGCATATGGTATTGCTTTTTGCAGGAAGAGGTGCAGGGTTGTAGGAGAAAACATAAATGATTAAAAACATAATATTTGATATAGGAAACGTGCTTGTCAGGTTCCAGCCGGACGAGGCAATGCGTGAGATTGGCATTGAAGAAAATAAAATAGCAGCTTTAGCCCATGCAACATATGAAAACCCTGTCTGGGTTGAGCTGGACCGTGGTGTAATTCCTGAGAACGAGATAATTGATGAGATGGTTAAGGTGGCTCCACAGTATGAGGCGGATATCAGGAGATTTTTCAAAGAGGGAAAGGCTTTTGTTGTAAAGGCATTCGACTATGCAGCAGACTGGATTAAGGAGTTAAAGAGCAGAGGCTATAAAGTGTATTTGTTATCGAATTATCCAAAGGAATATTTCGAACTTCATACACACAGTGAACTTAGTTTTGTGTCACTTGTTGACGGCAAAGTCATTTCAGCTATGGTTGGAATGATAAAGCCTGATGCCGGTATCTATCAGTGTCTGTTTGACAAATATAATCTGAATCCGGAAGAATGTGTGTTCATAGATGACAGACTGGAGAATATCGAGGGTGGCAGAAAGCTTGGCATGGAGGGAATAGTGTTTACAGACTATGAGACCGGAAAGAAAAAGCTGGAGAGGATGCTGTCTGAGAAATAAAACAGTATTGTAAAGGAGTAAGGTTAAAATGAAGATTTTTAGCCACAGCTTACCAGTCCGTGCACGTCAACTATTGAAAGCACCGTATACCGAACGGTACGTACGGTGCTGTGAGAGGACGGTGGTTAATCACCGCCTCCTACTCGATTAGTTATCCAACAACCATTTCCAAATAGGAATTACCTCAATATTGATCCCATCGCAATCAATCACCGCCTCTTCGCTATTAGTAATGAGAATACATTTGGCGTTGGGGATAAAATTAT
>OGFM01000125.1_pt1 | contig 68302 bp, 54 predicted proteins | sample 1570871 | NCBI WGS metagenome assembly OGFM01 (sample SAMEA2581957, study PRJEB24529) | metagenome | biome: Human gut stool | place: China | collected 2011
AGCCTGCGAGACTTAATCGTTGCTTTCGAGGCGCATAGGGCCAAGCAATATCATCGTGGGCTAGGTCGTGAACCGATAGCCAGGACAACTCTTGCCACAGCCAACCAGAACCATGATTACAGAATTTTTGAAGAATCTGCATTCTATATGATGAAAGAAGCCTGCGAGAAGCGGACGACCAACATCCTTGACATTTCCGGAAAGAAATACGCGTTTGATTCAACAACGATTCTGTTATGTCTTGCAACATTCCCATGGGCAAAGTTCCGAAGCAAGAAAGGAGGAGTGAAAGCTCATGTCCTATACGACATTGAAGCACAAGTCCCTGCCTTCTATACTGTAACCACTGCATCAAAGCACGATTCTACAGCAATGTCTTCAATCCATTATGAGCCAAATGCTTATTATACATCCGACAGGGCTTATGACTCCTTTAAAGAACTCTATAGGATACATCTTACAGGCTCTTTCTTTGTTGTCAGAGCCAAGACAAACTTAAAGTATAAGACAGTCAAATGGAAGCGAAGAATGCCAAAGAACATTATGACAGATGCAGAAGTCAAACTGACAGGATATCTCTCCGGGAAGAAATATCCTGAGTCATTCAGACTTGTCCGATATTACGATGAAGAAGATGACCGTGAGTTCACTTTTCTGACGAATGCAAAACAACTTTCTGCATTGGATGTCGCCAATCTTTATAAAAAAGATGGTTGATTGAACTGTTCTTCAAATGGCTCAAGCGGCATCTCAAGATAAAGAAATTCTGGGGCACAACTGAGAACACTGTTCGCATACAAATCAGTGTGGCAATTATCACATACTATCTTGTGACTATTGTCCAACATGACATGAAGTTGAAACGCTCGACCTATGAAGTCTTGCAAATTTTCAGCATATCATTGACAGACAAAACTCACTTGCGTGACCTGTTCGACAAGACTAATTTCAATGATGTCAAAGATCTAAATGACCCCCTGATTCCGGGACTATTTGATTAATTATTTAACTCGTCTCATTTTAACGGGACACTAATGATTTGATTTATTTATCTATAAATATTTTATAATATAATAATCTGTGAATTGCAATTATTCTTATATTGAAATGATAGCAAAATTATCCAAAGATTTCTATTAAGAGAATGACGTTTATTGTAGCATAAAAACCTATATACCAGTCTTTCCCGTTTTTCCCTGTGTATAATTTCGGAGGAGTATATCCGATAATACTCTCTAATTGTTGGTTTTTCTTTCGTATAGACATTTTTTTTTTTCGACCGGCTTAAAAAAGTCGACCAAATGTTTAACAACCCTCTCCCGTATTTCTCCCGGCACAAAATAGCGACATGGCCATAGCTTATTGAATATCAATAAGTTATGGCCATGTGTGTCGGGGTGACTGGATTCGAACCAGCGACCACACGCCCCCCAGACGTGTACTCTAACCGGACTGAGCTACGCCCCGATTAATTGTGGGGCAAAAGTAGTATATTTATTTTTACCAGCAAAATTTTTCTATAAAATTTAGGGAAATACGGCTTATTCTGTGCGGAAAGCTATTTCTTTATAGATGAAAAAGATCTCGGTACAGATCAAAAGCGGTACATATTTCCTCTTTTGTTGCTGTTTGGTTAATTTCCACTATGCCGACATCTTTCAGCAATGTGAAATTGACACTATCCGATTCATTTTTTTTGTCGTGGGTCATCTTTTCATATAAAGAGTCGTAATCTTCACACGTAATTGGAAAAGCACCGTAATTATCCGCAATGAAAGTCGATAATTGACGAATACGCTCTACCGGAAATCCTAAATGCATGTGTGATAATAGCAGTTCGCAAATCAGTCCCCAAGCTACGGCATATCCGTGTTGTATCGGAGATTTGCGTTCGTGCGATAAACTTTCGAATGCATGCCCTACCGTATGGCCGAGATTTAAAGATTTTCGGATATTCTTTTCAAAAGGATCAACTTCCACTATGTGTTCTTTTACTTTTACCGATTCTTCCAGTAGTCCCAGCAATTTTTCTAAATCGAGATCGGAGAAATCCAATGTCAATAATTTGTTATATGTGTCGGGAGTGCTAATCAGTCCGTGTTTAAGCATTTCTGCATAGCCCGAAAGGAGATGTTCTCGAGATAATGTTTTAAAAAAAACAGTAGAAATCAATACCGATTCGGCCGGATTAAATACTCCGATTTCATTTTTTAGTCCGTTGAAGTTGATTCCGGTTTTCCCGCCTACAGCAGCATCTACCGCACCTAATAATGTTGTGGGAATATTGATATAACGAATACCTCGTTTGAATGTGGATGCTGCAAATCCTCCCAGATCAGTTACCATGCCACCTCCCAGATTGATCATAAAAGAACGGCGGGTAGCATGTTTATCACTTAAAATTTTCCATACGGAGGTTAAAGCCTCCAAGTTTTTATGCGTGTCGTCCGCTTCGATGATGATCTGTTCGGCGTTACTGCATAACTTACTGTTTTCAAGTAAAGGGAATGCAAATTTGAAAGTGTTCCGGTCTGTTAATACAAACAACTTATCATAGGAATAACGAGATAACATCTCATCGATACTTTCAGATATATTTTGCGTGAAAATAACGGGTTGTTTCGACATAGGTTTATTTTTTTAATGCAGTATATATTTCTTCGAACCGATCAGCTAAGGTCTGCATATCCGGAACAAGCATGTTTGCTCCGGCAGATAGAAGAACTTCGTCATCTAATGGACCGGTATTTACTCCGATCGTAAAGATTCCGGCGGCAACTCCGGCTTCTACACCTAATGGGGCGTTTTCGATGACGATTGCCTGATTGGGCTTTGCTTTGGCTTTTTGCAATCCTATTAAATATGGTTCGGGATGAGGTTTTCCATATTTGACGTCAAAAGCGGTTACCATTGTTTCCGGGGTAAAGATTCCGGGGTATTCGTGGTCTAATTTATCAAGAAGTGATGTTTGTCCTGATCCGGTTACCAAAACCGGAGTTAATCCGGCTGCTTTTATCTTTTTTAGAAATTCGGCCGCTCCCGGCATGGCTTCGGCTTTTGGTTGGCGGTTAAAACTTTCGGTTTTCTTTGCATAGATTTCGTGGATCTCTTTTTCGGTAGCCGGCCGGTTGAATGCTCGTTGGAATAGTAGGTTGATTGTCGAAGCACCGGTTCTACCTTCATATAAATAAAATTCACGGGGTGTAGAATCTATGCCTAAAGCCGAAATCGTTTCATACCACGCATTCGCGTGATTTTTCATCGAATCATACAAAACACCGTCCATATCGATAAGTACGGCTTTCAGATCGATTTTGTCATATCCATGCTTATCTAAAAAAGTCTGTATTTCCGGATTCGTCATCTTGTCTTTTTTTTAGTTTTGCAAAAATACAAAGTATTTGTTACTTATAGTTGCAAAATTTACTTTTGAATGAAAAACTTTATTTGAGTAGGGAAAATTTGAAGACATGAGTTACCGTAACTTGGAATATAGATTTTTAATGGCATAACTTCTTGAAGATATCGGTCGAATTGGTGTGATATTTTTAGGCATTAATAAGACTTGTTATGAATGTGTATGTAAAGTAAAGGCATACGATAAATTTTAATGCAGTCCCCAGTAAGAATCCGACTAAAGACCCCAACCCTGATTTTATAGCATGAGAAAGTTCTTTTTGCCCTAATAATTCGCCGATAACAGCCCCAAAGAAAGGACCGGCTATTATTCCCCAAGGTAAAAAGAAGAGCCCGACGATCGTTCCGATTAAGCAACCTCGGTTTCCCCATTTACTTCCACCGCTATATTTGCTGCCCAGCATCGGGATGAAATAATCTAAGATCAATGTGATGATGACGATAAGCAACCAAATCAGCAATTGTGTGCCGGAATATTGTACTTTGTCGGTGAAGTGTAAGAAAAGAATGCCTAAATAGGCAACCGGCGGTCCCGGGAGAACCGGAAGAAAACATCCGGCTATTCCTGTAATGAGGCAAATTATTCCTAAAATAATCAATACGATATCCATATTTTGTTTTTGATTTATAAGGTTGTAAATATATTCTTTTTTGTACAAAATAAGGGTGTTTTCGGTAAATAAAATTGAATATAAATAATAGGTGAAAGGTGTAAATATCGGTGTGTTTTTTATAGAGTATTGTAAAAAAAAACGAAAAGGCGACAAACTTTGATTTGTCGCCTTTCGTACCCGGAGCGGGACTTGAACCCGCACAGCTGCAATAGCCAAAGGATTTTAAGTCCTTCGTGTCTACCATTCCACCATCCGGGCGGCCTGGAGCGAAAAACGGGACTCGAACCCGCGACCCTAACCTTGGCAAGGTTATGCTCTACCAACTGAGCTATTTTCGCATTTGCGACTGCAAATATAGAATTGTTTTTTGTTTTTACAAAAGATTTATAGTCGAAAAGCAGGATAAACTTAAAAAAATATGATTTTATAAGTTTATAGAGATGTGATTTTATATTAATATTTAGCCTGTTAATGTTTGATTTTTAGTTTGTTATATAGTATAACCCGTTTGCTATGCCGACTTGATAACTTCGTAACATATATTTATGTTCTCGAGCTGTTCCGCTTAAAGGCGAACCTGTCCCTTCAAAAACATCGAATGTCGATTTGCATTGTGGGCAATAAGCGTGATATGTCTCTTCATCTATATCGATTCTGACAGAGGGGTCTCGTTCTACTGGACATGTCAGGTCGTATGCATATAATTGATTAGAATACCCGCAAACCAGTAATACTCCTCCATAGCCTGTTGCAGAAGATACATTATAAAACTCTTTGTTGGGAATTTTGTTAAGAATGAATTTCTGATAGTCGGGAAACGCATGTACACCGTATTGACTCCATAAAGCAGAGCTCCTGAACTCGATTCTTACAGTCGTTACCGGAATACGGTATTCATCATTTTTATCGCATCCGGAGAAAAGAATAATTAGAAATAGATATAATATGAATGGATATTTGAACATTGCAGGCATTTAATATATAAAACGCAGAGATATTCTTTTTTGGTATATCTCTGCGTGTGAAGAATTTATTTTTTTCTTTAAAAATCTTTGATCTTTTGTCAAGATTTCCCTAAAAGAGCAGCTTCAGCCGTTTCGATTTTATTAAAATCAAATCCGTCTATAACTTGCTGTTTTAGTAAGGATATGCGGTCGTTGCAGAGATTACCGATACTGCCTTCATGTGTATGTTGCACATGTTTGTCGGGTTCAAATGTTCCGGCTTCGATGCTCAATCCGACCTGTTTGTAAGCATCCCGGAACGGAACTCCTGAAAGGGTCAGACGATTGACTTCTTCGACACTGAATATCAATTTGTATTTATCATCGTCCAGAATATGGGTGTTTACGGTCATATGGCTCATCATTTCCGTTACCATGCGCAGGCACTCCTTTAATTCATCAAAGGCCGGTAAAAATACTTCTTTAATGATTTGCAGGTCTCTGAAATATCCTGATGGAAGATTGTTGGAGATTAATGTAATTTGATACGGCAGAGCTTGTATTTTATTACATTTGGCACGAGTCAATTCAAATACGTCCGGATTTTTCTTGTGTGGCATGATGCTTGATCCTGTAGTATATTCATCCGGAAGTTTGATGAATCCGAAATTTTGGGAGTTAAATAAACAGGCATCAAAGGCCAATTTAGATAATGTTGCAGCGATTGATCCCATTGCCGATGCAACGATCCGTTCGGTTTTTCCTCGTCCCATTTGAGCATATACAACGTTATAATCCATAGAATCAAACCCTAAAAGTCGGGTAGTCATTGTTCTATTCAAAGGGAATGATGAACCGTATCCGGCAGCAGATCCTAACGGGTTTCTGTTGCAGATGCGATAAGCCGCCTGCATAACAGTCAGGTCATCGACGAGACTTTCTGCATAGGCTCCGAACCAAAGTCCGAAAGAAGAAGGCATGGCGACTTGTAAATGCGTATATCCGGGCATTAGGATATTTTTATATGTATCGCTTTGTCGGATTAGTGCATTTATTAAGTTGTCGGAAAGCTCGACAAGAGTTTTTATCTCACTCCGAATAAATAGTTTTAGATCTACCAGCACTTGATCATTTCGAGAGCGCCCGCTGTGTATCTTCTTCCCTATGTCCCCTAATTTGCGGGTGAGCATCAGTTCTACTTGCGAATGAACATCTTCAATACCGTCTTCGATAATAAACTCGCCCTTTTCAGCTATGGTGTAGATGTTCCGAAGTTCTCCGGTCAGAATATCCAGCTCGTTTTTTGTCAATAATCCGATACTTTCGAGCATAGTAATGTGGGCAATAGAGCCCAATATGTCGTACGGGGCCAGATAGAGATCCATTTCTCTGTCTTTCCCTACTGTAAATCGGTCTATATCCGCATTTACCTGAACATTCTTTTCCCAGAGTTTCTGTGCCATGAAAAATTTTTTTATTCGTAAGTAATTGTCGTTAACATATCCGCCAGTTTTTCGATACCGTCTTGTAGCGGTTTCGAAACCATTCCTTTGATAAGCATATTCAGTTCAGCCCGGCATGTGATTTTGATTTTTGTCTCTTGATCGGTTACGGGTAATAATTGTATCCATAAAAAGAGTGGCACCGGAGATTTTTCCGTTTCAAACTTGATCGTTTTGTAAGGTTCTCGTTCGATAATTCTTAATCCGAGAGAGCCGACCGGATTTACCGAGAATGAACAACTGTCCGTGTCACAAGAGAAGTCCTGTATTTTATCGACAGGCAGGCGGTCTTTAATTTTCTCCAGATTTTTTAGATCGGATATCGTGTTAAAGATGATCTCTATATTTGCAGGAATAATTTTTATACTACTTTCGAATTGTGTCATTTGCCGTTTATTTATCTTGATTCCATTTAGCTGGGTCACGTCTCCATTCTTGTAAAGTAGCAAGATCTTCTTCTTCGATATATTTGGTTTCCAAAGCTACTTCCAATACTGCATCGTAATTGCTGAGAGTGGTCAGTTTTACATTTGCCGCTTTAAATCGTTCTTCTGCAATCGGGAAACGATAAGTGAAAATTGCAGCCATACCTATAACCTCGCAACCTGCATTACGTATGGCTTCTACAGCTTTGAGGCTGCTTCCTCCGGTAGAGATCAAATCTTCGATGACAACGACCCGTTGTCCCGGAATCAAATTTCCTTCGATCAGATTTTCAAGTCCGTGATCCTTGGGTGTAGAACGCACATATACATAGGGTAGTCCTAATTCGTCAGCAACCAAAGCTCCTTGAGCGATTGCCCCTGTCGCTACACCAGCAATTGCATCGACATTATCATATTTTTCCATGATCAGGCGGCATAATTCAAGTTTGATAAAAGACCGGAGTGCCGGATAAGATAAGGTTTTGCGATTATCCGTATAAATCGGTGATTTCCATCCGGAGGCCCATGTGAAAGAGTTGGATGGCTGGAGTTTTACTGCGCTGATTTTTAGTAATTTCTCAGCGACTAATCTCTCTAAACTTTTCATATTGGTTATTAGTTCTATGTTGTAACTCTTTTATTGTAAATGCAAAGGTACAAAAAACAGAACGAAAGAAAATTTTCTGCAATGATTTTTTCAGGGTCTTATTTGTTGTTTTGTTGAGTGATGGCTAAGGTTAAAAGAGAAATTTTACAATTTCCGGATTTCAATAATGCTTCAGCGCATGCCAATAGTGTAGCTCCGGTAGTTACGACATCGTCAACCAGTAGAATATGCTTGTCTTTTATTTCTGCCGTTTCTTGGATATAGAATGCCGAATGAGTGTTTAGCCAACGTTCATAGAGCGATTTATGGGTTTGGCTTTCGTTTTTTTTTCTTCGACATAATAAATGAGGGTATACCTCTTTCCCTGTAACATCGGCAATGCCTTTAGCGACCCATTCGCTTTGATTATATCCTCTGGCACGTTCTCTGCTGCGGTGTAACGGAACGGGAGCGATAATGTCTATATCTTGAAGCTTCCCTTCTTTAAGCAGTTCCGAGGCGAAAAGTCTCCCCAGATATTTCCCGCAACGTTTTTCTCCTTTATATTTTATGTTATGTATTAGTCGTCTGTAGTCTCCGTGTTGGGTAAAATAGAAGAATGCGTATGCATCCTGTATGTCGATTTTCCCTCTGAACAATTGTTCCATTGGATGGGATTCTTTTTTGTGAAAATCGGTTCGGGGTATATTGTGAATGCAATGAAGACATAGAAATTCTTCGTGAGTTAGCAGCATTCTTCCACATACCCGACAGGTGCGAGGATAAAATAGATCTATTATATTCCCGATCTGTTTTTTCATAGTTTCATGGATTGAATGACCGATTGTATAATATCCGGTTCGAATCCTTTAGAAGCGGCAAATCGGAATAGTTTTGCGTGCAGGTCGTATTTATCGGCCGCTTTTGTGTTTTTTTGTTTGTTTTCCAGAATCTGCAAGAGAGTATCCCAATATTGCTCTTCATTTATGTTATAAAGAGCTTCATCGATTAATGTTTCCGGAATTTTTTTTAGACGTAAAGCGTATGCGATTTTAGTTCTTCCCCATTTGTTGAATCTGAATTTGTCGTTTGTAAATCCTTTTGCATAACGGGCTTCATCGATAAAGCGCTGTTTTATCAGATATTCTATGATTTTAGAGGCTTCGGAGTCTTCGATTCCCCATTTTTTTAGTTTCTCGGATATATCGTAACAGCATTGTTCTCCTGAAGAACAATATGCTGCAGCCTTGTGCAGAGCTTCTTGAGGTGATAAGGACTTAGGCATAGCGTATATAATGAAAGTTATTCGGTCAATTGATACTATTTTATTTTTACAAAGAAAAAAGAAAGATCGACAGATGAGAAAGAAAAATGGAAACTTTTACTGATTGAGGCTATCTGTCGTTTTTTGCAGAAATAAACCGGTTTTTCCCTGAAATATCTTTATAGATATGAACATCTGTGTAGCCATACTCTTCTACCATTTTTTTTGTTTCTTTGCCGAATAAAGCATTGATTTCGAAATAAAGTCTCTTTCCGGGTTTAAGGATGCTTTTTCCTGCTTCTGCTATTTTTCGGTAAAAAAGTAATGGATCGGAATCTTCTACAAATAAGGCGAGGTGCGGTTCATAATCCAAAACATTTCTATCCATTTCTTTCTTCTCTCTTTCGCAGATGTACGGGGGATTACTTACGATCAGATCATATTGCCGGGAGATTTCCGAGGTGTTAAGATTTAAAATGTCTTTTTGTAAAAAAAATGCTTCAATACTGTTTTGTCGGGCATTCTGAGTTGCTATGTTCAGTGCTTCGACAGAAATATCCCAGCCTTCTACTCGGGATTCAGGTAAGAATTTTGCCAGAGCTAATGCTATGCATCCGCTTCCTGTACCGATGTCGAGAATGTTTCCTTTCAGCTTTTCATTTTCTTTTAAGATAAGTTCGACCAATTCTTCCGTTTCAGGGCGAGGAATCAGCACTCCGGGAGTCACATTGATATTTATTCCGTAAAATTTTGTATGTCCGAGAATATATTGGATCGGCTCGTTTTGTTTCAACCGTTGTAATATAGTTTCGATCTCCTGGTGTTTACTTGCCGATAAAATGCTATTTTTGTGCAAAAGTATATCTGTAAGAGAATATTGGCATACTTCTTCGAGAATGATGCGGGTCAATGCCTTGATTTCTCCGGCAGGATATATGTCCTGTAAACAATTTTGGATACGTCGAATACTTTGTTTCATGTGCGGCTTGCTGCTTTGTGTACAAAGATAAGAAAAAATAGTATGAAACATTCGCATGAGGATCATTGCCGCTATATGCGCCGTTGTTTACAATTGGCGGCATTAGGTCGCGGTCACGTATCGCCTAACCCTATGGTGGGGGCTGTGGTCGTGCATAAAGGGAAGATTATCGGAGAAGGGTATCATCGCAGGTGCGGAGAAGCACATGCCGAAGTCAATGCCATTCGTTCGGTTAAGAATGAAGAGCTGCTTAGAGAATCTACGATCTATGTTTCACTCGAACCTTGTTCTCATTATGGGAAAACACCTCCGTGCTGCAAACTGATTATCGAGAAGCAAATACCCCGGGTCGTCATGGCCTGCTTCGATCCTTTTCCTGAAGTTTCCGGGCGAGGAGTCCGGATGCTGCGTGAGGCCGGAGTCGAGGTAATTACGGGGGTACTGGAAGAGGAGGCTATCCGTTTGAATGCCCATTTTATGACATTCCAAAAACTTCATCGTCCGTATATCCTTTTAAAGTGGGCGCAGAGTTCCGATGGATTTATCGATCGGATGCGATCTTGTAGTGAGTCGCCCGTTTTATTTTCCAATGCTGTTACTTTAATGTCTGTGCATCGGCTAAGAGCTGAATATGATGCAATTTTGGTCGGGACGCGTACGGCATTATATGATGATCCTTCTTTAACGGTACGTTATTGGAGCGGTAAGAATCCGTTACGTTTGGTTATAGACCGGAGGTTAGAGCTTCCTGAAAATTTAAGATTGTTTTCTGATGGAAATCCGACATTAGTCATTACGGAAAAAATACATGAACCGAGCGGTAATATCGAGTATCTGACAGTAGATTTTACAAAGCCGATAATTCCGACACTGTTGCAGGAACTATTTCGTCGGAAAATAAGCAGCTTGCTTGTAGAAGGAGGTGCGGTTCTGTTACAAAGTTTTATCGATTCGGATTGTTGGGATGAGATCCGGATAGAAGAGACTCCGTTTGAATTGAAAAACGGAGTCTGTGCACCGGTCGTAACTCGTGTTCCCGATCGATTTTTTTATTCCGGAGGACATTTGATTTCAAAAATACATCGTCGATAGAAATGTCGGATAAATAGAGTTATTTGGCATGTATATCGAAAAACAGGATAGTTTTTCATCGGTTTTATTAATTTTGAAACTTGGTAAAATTAGAAATGTTTTTGCAACTATAATTTATGGTAATTTATAGATTGCTATTTTGTTGAAAAAAAATCGTGGTTTACTATAAATTGTTATAATTATATGCAATACTGTGGCTAAAGCGAAAAATGTTTCTAATTTTGCAACTTTAATAGCTATTAATGTAAAATATTTCAGCATGAAAGTGTCTAAAATACTTTTTTCTCTTTTATCCGTATTTTTTATATTGTTTATTAGTTGCAATGATGCGGAAGATGAAGATGTGCCGTTGTATTCCTCTTATTCGAACACTATGGTAAAATCTTTTTATCTGTCTGATGATACGACTTCTATTGTCGATAAGTTATCTAAGCGCTTTTTTACGATCGATCTTGTATCCGGAAATATTTACAATGCAGATTCTTTACCTTACGGGACGGACATTTCCCATTTGGTCGCAAATATGGAATTTTCATCTCCTTCAAAAGTTGAAATATATATAAAAGGTAAAGATGATTCGGGAAATGACAAGACTACGACGATTAACTATTTAGAATCGCCTTCCGATTCTATCGATTTCTCAGGAGGAAGAGGTTCGGTGACCATGACCGTTGTTGCAGCGGACGGGACGACTCAGCGGGATTATGTGATCGATGTACGGGTACATCAGGTAAAAGCCGACTCTTTAATTTGGGAGAATTTGTCGGGTAGCGGGCTGCCTGCATCGGATGCTGTTGCTCAGAAGACCTTGATGAAAGACGGAAGTGTTTATTGTTTTACTGAAAATGAGTCGGGAGAATATTCTTTGTTTAAAACGGCTACTCCGGGACAAGGAAACTGGCAAAAAGGTACGATTTCAGGAATATCCGATTTAGATATAAATTCTATTATCGTTTCACCCGAAGGCTTTTTTGCACTGGTCGGAACATCGGACTCAAAGACATTAGTTTCTTCTTCTGATGGTGTTAGTTGGAGTCCAGTAGTAGGTTCTTCTGCATTTTACAGTTTGATAGGAATGTACGAGAGTACCTTATTGGGAATAGTTAAAGACGGAAGCGCATATAAGTATGCTTCTTATCCTCAACAAGGTGAATTGACTGCTGTTCCGGCAGACTTTCCGGTTTCTGGTTTTAGCAATACGGTCTCTTATAAAAGTGATTGGGGAACGTCCCAGATCGTTTTTGTCGGCGGGCGATTAAGTGACGGGCATTCTTTTTCCAATTCGGTATGGGGATTTGACGGAGAAAATTGGGTTTCGTTGAATAATGTAAACGGAGGGGCTGGTGGAGCTCCGATCACGCCGAGAGAAGGAGCTATGTTTTTTACATATTATACATATAAATATCATTCGTCTCTTGACTATTATACAGAATTATTGACATACTTTATTATAGGAGGATCGGACGGAACAAAGGTGTTGAATGATATTTATACTACGACAGATTTGGGAGGTTTTTGGACGAAAGCAGAAGACGGATCTTCCTTGTCTTTACCGAAAGATATTAAAGGCAGAGCCTTTGCATCGGCTGTCGTGTGTGAAGAAAGTCTTGATATCCGATCATCTCAAATGTCTTGGAATCTTTTGGAGAGTCCTGTTATTCCTACAGGTATGCGGCGATATACAAAAGCTTTGACGACCGAGCCTGTGCCTTTTATATATATGTTTGGCGGAGTGGATGAAAACGGAGATTTGTATGATGAGGTGTGGCGGGGAGTAATCACACGGCTTACTTTTGAGCCTATACCTTAAATAAATAAAGGTGAAAAATGAATTCTTGAAATAATTTTAATCAAATTGTAGCGTTTTTATTATTAGGTTGCGTTTTTAAATGACATCACATGAAGAAGCTCTTTTTGATTATCATTATATCGATAGCTTCTATATCGGTAGTCCGAAGTCAGGATTTTAAGTATGAGATCGGTGCGGGCGCAGGTATAGGGTTTTATATGGGGGATATTAATCCTTCAAAAATATTTCGAAAGCCGGGAGCGGTTTTCGGAGCGGTATTTCGAAGAAACCTGAATTATCGCTGGGCTATAAAATGTGATTTGGCAACGTCTGGTATCAAAGGTGATACAAGAGGAATGTCCAATGTTTTTCCCGGAAGAGCTGATTATATATTTAAGCGACAGTTAATCGATATGGGAGCTCAGGCGGAATTTAATTTTTTCCATTATGGATGGGGTTATTCTTATTTAGGAACGAAGCGATTTTCCCCGTATTTGTTAGTCGGGGTTGGAATTACGGCAGTTCCTAAGAAAGGTGACGGATATTTTAGTTTGAATATCCCTATCGGGGTAGGACTGAAGTATAAATTAGCTGAGCGATGGAATATCGGTTTTGAGTTTTCTATGAGGAAATCTTTAGGGGATAAGCTTGACGGAAAAGTGTTGGACGATCCTTATAAAATTCAAAGTTCCGCGTTTAAGAATACCGATTGGTATTCTTTTACATGGTTTACAATAACTTATGATTTCGGACGTAAAAAGACTATTTGCAATAACTTATAATAAAAATAATGAGATCGACTTATGTCGTATTTAGAGAAAATAGATAAAACACGTTTGCCTCAACATATTGCTATCATAATGGATGGTAATGGTCGTTGGGCGAAAGAGCGGAATATGGAACGTACTTACGGTCATAAATATGGTGTAGATGCCGTGCGTACCGTTACAGAAGCTGCTGTTGAAATAGGTGTCAAGTATCTTACATTATATACTTTTTCAACGGAAAACTGGTCACGTCCGGATGAGGAAATAACGGCATTAATGGCTCTTATGGTAATGGCCATTGAGAGAGAAACTCCGGATTTGATGAAGAATAACGTTCGTTTGAATGCTATCGGGGATTTGTCGCGTATGCCGGATGAAGTTAAAGCGCGATTAGATAAATGCATAGCGCAAACCTCTGTTAATACCGGACTTACATTGATATTGGCATTAAGTTATTCTTCCCGGTGGGAAATTACGGATGCTACAAAACGTATTGCTGCAGATGTTATTTCGGGGCAGCTTGCAATAAATGATATTGATGAATCTTTGATCAGTTCTCGTTTGACGACTGCTGCTTTTCCTGATCCGGATTTATTGATTCGTACCGGAGGTGAATTGCGGATCAGTAATTTTTTAATGTGGCAGCTTTCTTATGCCGAACTTTATTTTACTGAAGAATATTGGCCTGATTTCGGTAAAGAGAGCCTGTATAAAGCTATCTGCGATTATCAGTCGCGCGAACGACGGTTCGGAAAAATAAGTGAACAGCTATGAGAACGATATTAGAAATTTTACAACGCAATATGCTTAAATACCCATTATTACTACTCGTATTCCTTTTATTTGCAACCGGATCTATGTTTGCACAGGATGGGGCGACAGTCAAAAACGATACGATTTATAATCCCGAAGTTTTATATTCGGCGACTCCTAAAAAATATGAAATTGCAGGAATATCGGTTTCCGGAGTAAAGAATAATTATGAAGATTATGTTTTGATCGGTTTCTCTGGATTGTCGGTAGGGGAAACGATCGAAATACCCGGAGATGCTATTACGACTGCCGTAAAACGTTTTTGGAGGCAAGGGCTGTTTTCTGATGTCGCTATTTCTGTAACTAAGATATATGGTTCTCAGGTATGGTTGAATATTGATTTGAAACAACGTCCCCGTATTTCTCAAATCAATTATAATGGAATAAAAAAATCGGAGCGGGAAGATTTGGAGTTGAAGCTTGGTTTAGTAAAAGGTAACCAAATCACGCCAAACATAGTAGACCGGGCTAAAATGTTGATAAAAAAGCATTTTGAAGAAAAAGGTTTTAAAAATGCAGAGGTACAGATTTTGCAAAAAGATGACCTTTCTCATGAAAATCAAGTTATCGTCGATATCAATATTGATAAAAAAGAAAAGGTTAAGGTTCATAAAATATATATAGACGGAAATACTGTCCTTTCAGATAATAAGTTACAACGTGTAATGAAGAAAACCAATGAGAAAGGGAAATTGCTTAATCTGTTCCGTACCAAGAAATTTGTAAAAGAGAAATTTGCAGAAGACCTGAATTTGATTATTGATAAATATAATGAATTGGGGTATAGAGATGCTGTTATCGTAAGTGATAGTGTTGCCCCTTATAATGATAAGACTGTAGATGTATTCATTAAGGTAGATGAAGGTCGAAAATATTATTTGAGGGATATCCGTTGGGTGGGAAATACCCTTTATCCATCTGAATATCTGAGTGCGTTGCTTCGGATGAAACCGGGAGATGTATATAATCAAAAGCTCTTGAGGCAACGGACTATGGAAGATGAAGATGCGGTTGCCAATCTGTATATGAATAACGGTTATCTTTTCTTCCAACTCGATCCTATCGAAGTAAACGTCGAAAATGATTCTATAGACTTGGAATTGCGTATGTACGAAGGACAACAGGCTCGTATCAACAAAATCATCATTCAAGGTAATGACCGGTTGTATGAGCATGTCGTTCGTCGGGAATTGCGAACTAAGCCAGGTGAACTTTTCAATAAATCCGATTTAATGCGTTCTGCCCGTGAAATTGCCCAGATGGGACATTTCGATCCGGAAACAATGGATATTCGTCCTGAACCTGATCCTGAGAACGGAACTGTAGATTTGGTGTATGCTTTGCAGTCGAAAGCTAATGACCAGATCGAGTTTTCTGCAGGTTGGGGACAGACCGGTATAATCGGAAAACTAAGTTTGAAGTTTACGAATTTCTCTGTAAAGAACTTCTTGAATCCTAAATCTTATAAAGGAATTATTCCTCAAGGAGAAGGCCAGACTTTAACAATCAGTGCTCAGACTAATGCCCGTTATTATCAATCTTACAGTTTGTCATTTATGGATCCTTGGTTTGGTGGAAAGCGGCCTAACTCATTCAGTTTTTCGGTTTATTATAGCCGTCAAACTGATATAAGTACCAGTTATTGGAATAATAACTATATCGATCCGTATGGTTATGGGTATAACGGCTATTATGGTTATAATGATTATTACGGCAATAATTATGACTACAGTTATGCACTCGATCCCAGTAAATCTTTACAGATGTTCGGTATTGCCGTAGGGTTCGGGAAACGATTGAATTGGCCGGATGACTATTTTACGCTTTCTGCAGAATTGGGGTATCAGTTGTATAAACTGAAAGATTGGGAATATCTTTATTTTATGCAGAACGGTACGTCCCACAGTATTACCTTGAATTTGACATTGGCTCGAAATTCTATCGATAATCCGATATATACTCGTCGGGGATCTCAATTCTCACTGTCATTGCAGCTTACACCTCCGTATTCCCTTTTTAATAACGTCGATTATAGTAAACTCGATCCTTCCAATAATAAAAAAGATCGGGAAACGATGTATAAGTGGATCGAATATCATAAATGGAAATTTAAAGCAAAAACATTTACTCCGCTTACTTCGGCGGAGAGCCAGCATACTCTTGTATTGATGACTCGTGCCGAAGTGGGAATCTTAGGCTCTTATAATAGACATAAGCGTTCGCCGTTCGAGACTTTTTATGTGGGAGGAGACGGAATGTCGGGATATAGCTATAATTATGCGACCGAGACTATTGCGCTTCGCGGATATGAAAACGGATCATTGACTCCCTATGGGTATGAGGGGTATGCATATACACGTTTGGGAGTGGAACTTCATTTCCCGGTTATATTGCAACCATCGTCTACTATTTATGCTTTGGCATTTGCCGAAGCCGGGAATGCTTGGACTGAAGTGAGGGATTTCAATCCATTTAAATTGAAACGTTCTGCAGGTGTGGGAGTCCGTATATTTTTACCGATGATCGGAATGATGGGGCTCGATTGGGCATACGGATTCGATAAACCTTTTACCGGAGTACAAAAAGTCGGAGGCAGTCAATTACACTTTATCCTCGGGCAAGAATTCTAAGGAATGTTATTTGCTGTGGGTAAAGCGGAACAAAGAGAATGAAAGAAATGTTTTTAGGAGAAGGAGGCTCTTTCTGCCGATTCTGTTTTTAACCTTTAAAATAATTGAGTATGAAACGGATTATTTTTATTTTAGCATTAGTTGCCGCTTTTGCATTCGAGAGCAAGGCTCAGAAGTTTGCATTGATAGATATGGAATATATCTTGAAGAATATACCTTCGTATGAAATGGCGAACGAACAACTGAAACAAGTATCTCAACGGTGGGAAAAAGAGATAACGACTCAAGCGCAAAAAGTAGAGAGTATGTATAAAGAGTATCAGTCTAACTCCGTCTTTTTGTCAGATGATCAAAAGAAAAAGAAAGAAGAAGAAATTGTTGCTGAGGACAAAAAAACTCAAGATCTTCGTCGCAAATATTTCGGGCCGGAAGGGGAGTTGTTTAAGAAGAGAGAAAGTCTTATGAAACCGATACAGGATGATATTTATAATGCCGTAAAGCAAATTTCGGAGACAAAAGGATATCAGATGGTAATGGATCGGGCATCTTCTGCGAATATTATATTTGCCTCTCCTCGCATTGATATAAGCAATGAAGTCCTTGCAAAATTAGGATATTCGAAATAAATATGTATTTTTGTGTCCTGTTAATAGTTCTCGATTATTAAAAAATAAAAAATTGAATTATATGTTTAAGAAACTTTTGATTATTGTATTGTTTGCATTGCCTTTTTGTGCATTTGCTCAGACTCCGCAATTTAAATTCGGAACTGTAAATACTATGGAAATTTTTTCTGCTATGCCCGAACGGGAAGCTGCACAGAAAGAATATGACGCTCTTGCTAAAAAGTATGAAGATGAATTCCTTAAAATGCAGGAAGAATTCGGCAAAAAGTATAAAGAATTGATGGCGACACAAGATTCGATCTCTATTCCGGAAAATATCAAAGCTCGTCGTCAACAAGAATTGGCTGAATTGAACCAAAGAATTCAGAATTTCCAAGAGGTAGTTCAAAATGATTTAGCCAAGCAGCAACAGCAATTGCTCGCTCCGGTAGAGAAAAAAATGAGAGATGCCATTAAAGCGGTGGGAGACGAATATAAGTTTACCTATTTGTTCGACCTTAACGCTGTGTTGTTTGCCGGAGCTAGTAGTGAAGATGCTACTCCGCTGGTAAAGGCAAAATTGGGATTAAAATAATAATTTTCAATACATAATCAGAGAAGGATGATCGCCTGTATCATCCTTTTTCTGTTTTCTTGTGAAAATGAATTTATATAGCGAACAACCCGGTCCGATAGGAGTATTTGATTCAGGTTACGGCGGATTGACTATTTTGGAAGATATTCGTCGGCAAATGCCCGAATATGATTATATTTATTTGGGAGATAATGCCCGTGCTCCCTATGGAACGCGCTCTTTTGAGATAGTGTATGAGTTTACTAGGGAGGCTGTATTGACCTTGTTTGAGCGTGGTTGTCAGTTAGTTATTCTGGCTTGTAATACTGCTTCTGCGAAAGCACTTCGTTCTATTCAACAGAAAGATCTTCCTCAAATTGCTCCTAATAGGAGAGTTTTAGGAGTTATTCGCCCGACAGTCGAAGCGTTGGGGAATATAACCCGGACAGGAAAAATCGGGATATTGGGAACGACGGGGACTATACAATCTTGTTCATACCCGTTAGAGATAAAAAAACTATATCCGGAGTATGAGGTATTCGGAGAGGCATGTCCAATGTGGGTACCATTAGTCGAAAATAATGAGCATCGTTCTCCCGGTGCAGATTATTTTGTACGTCAATATATAGACCGTCTTATGATGCAATGTCCCGATATAGATACGGTTATTTTGGGATGTACTCATTATCCTCTGTTATTGGATAAAATCAAGACATTTTTGCCGGAGGGAGTATTGCCTCTTCCTCAAGGTGATTTGGTAGCCGTAAGTCTTAAGAATTATCTTTATCGGCATCCTGAAATGGAGAGGCGATGTACTAAAAGCAGTACATGCCGTTTCCTTACGACCGAATCCCCTCAAAGGTTTTCTATGGCGGCATCTTTGTTTTTGAAAGAAAATGTAAATGTTTCACGCATTGTTTTGGAATGATGATATGGAAAAGATAAGGATCAATAAATATATAAGTGACGCAGGTTTTTGTTCTCGTCGAGAAGCCGATCAGTTGATCGTAGACGAGCGAGTAACGATAAATGGTGTTCTTGCAGCTATGGGAGCTAAAGTGTCGTTAGAAGACAAAGTGCGGATAGATGGTGAAATATTGCATTTTCCGAAAATAATTTCAAAAGATGAAGAGAAGAAGAATAAACGGAAATCTTCTGAAAACTTTTCATCACGGGAAGATGTGACCAAATTACGAAAAACTTTGCGTGGCACACGTGGAAACGAGAGAAAAAAGGTCGGGAAAGAGATTTCTATGCGTTCTAAGTCAGAAGATAGAACACGTAATGTCAAGAAGAAATCTCGGCATCCTAGTCGTTGATTATTCGGTAAGCAGACTTCTTATCGATTCGGCCAAGGCAATACGGTCAAAAGAATAGGTCCGGTCTCGTTCTTGCACGAAGTATAAAAGCTGTTGAGCTTTTTCTATTTGCTGGCGGTCGGTATTTATTCTGTCATCGGCTAACATCAACTTGACTAATAATTCAAGGAGTTCCCAGTCCGGCACTTTCTCGGTTAACTCTTCAGCTGTTGCATTTTGCACCTCTTGTAAGCTCAGGTGTATATCTTTGTAGCAATCATCGGCGAGAGTATCTGTGTTGCTTCCCGGAGTTTCTTTCTTTTTCAGAAGCTTAGCTAATTTTTTAGCGAGTTCTTCAATTTGTACCAATAAAAAATCTTGTTTTATCATCGTTACGTAAAGTTTATTTATTTGGATAGGGTCTTTTATGCAAATGTAGTAAAATGCTTGAACTTTTTATCTCTGTTTTGAGTTTCCGTAAAAATTAGCTACCTTCGTTAAGATAAATACTACATTATGGAAGAAAAAGAAAATGATATATTGACTGTTGAGGAAAAAATCGTGAAGATGCTCCGTACGGTTTATGATCCGGAAATCCCAGTAAATGTATATGATTTAGGGTTGATTTACTCTATTGAGGTAGATGATGAGAAGAATGTCCATATAGAGATGACCCTTACTGCACCAAATTGCCCGGCAGCAGATTTTATCATTGAAGATGTCCGGATGAAAGTTGAGAGCATAGATGATGTTAAGAGTGTCGATATTCAGTTGGTTTTTGAACCGGAATGGGATAAGGATATGATGAGTGAAGAGGCCAAACTGGAACTCGGTTTTTTGTAAAAACGAATTCCATATCCATATTTTATAAAGTGCCGTTAAATGAAAAAAATCTATTTCTTGTCCGATTTGCATTTGGGCGCACGAACATTAGAAAATCCGCTTGAGAATGAGCGAAGAGTGGTGCGTTGGTTCGATTCGGTTAAAGAGGATGCTTCAGCAATATATCTGATGGGAGATATATTAGATTATTGGTATGAATATAAGACTGTCGTTCCAAGAGGATTTACCCGATTTTTCGGTAAAGTTGCCGAATTGACAGATAAAGGGATAGATGTGCATTGGTTTATCGGAAATCATGATATATGGATATTCGATTATTTACCCGGTGAATTAGGTGTAAAGGTGCATTATACTCCGGAAATTGTCGATTTAAACGGAAAGACATTTTATTTGGCTCATGGTGACGGGTTGGGAGATACTCCGCTGACTTTTCGTTTTATACGGTCTGTTTTTCATAATCGATTTTGTCAGAAGTTATATTCGGCAATTCATCCCCGTTGGACGGTTGCATTTGCACATAAGTGGTCTTCTCATAGCCGACAAACCGGTAATTGTAAAGATTATTGCGGAGAAGAGAATGAATATTTGGTTCGATATGCGAAAGCCTATCTTGAAAAATCCTCCGTTCATATCGATTTTTTTGTTTTCGGCCATCGACATATCATGTTAGATTTGATGATACGTAGAGATAGTAGGGTGATTATCTTGGGGGATTGGATTAATTATTTTTCTTATGCTGTTTTAGAGGGTGATCAAATACGGTTGGAACAATTCGAAGAATGACACTATTGTTTTAAGGGACTGTCTGGTTTTTCCGATGCAGAAATTCTGTCAGCATATCTTTGCGCTCTTCTTTTTGGTTTGTTCCTTTATTTTTTATCAAAATCAAAAGGACATCCATAACTCTCAAACCAAACTTGAGTAAAATTTATACAGGTTCTAAGACTTTTACCGTTTGTTCTTTAATTGCTCTAGATAGTCAGCTGGGGTAATACCTGTGACTTCTTTAAATACTCTGTAGAATGAAGTTTTGGAATTAAAACCGCATTCGTTGGCAACCCCCATTAATGTTATATCTTTATATTTAGGGTCTTTTAGTTTTTCTTTCACAGCTTCCACCCGATAGTAATTGACAAAATCGGCAAATCCTTTTCCTATGTACTCTTTTAGTATTTGTGCTAATTGCAGTTCCGTAAGCTTCAATACTGCAGCCAATTGAGCTTTATTGAGACGTTTATTGGTATAAAGATGGTCTGTCTCCATAGTTGCGATAAGAGCATTTACTATCTTTTGATTTTTCTCATCCGGCTCTTTTAGTTTTACAGGATTTTTAAGAACCTTGTTTTTCTTTTTTGATAAGATTTTCTGGTAATTTTTCAGAATATGAGGATATCTCTTGTTTAAGAGGTAAAGTAGAAATCCGAATAAAGCGATAGCACCTAATATACTCCAGATTACGATTGCCCAAAAACTTTTTACCCGAATGATTAAAACTTCGTGGGCATCTCCCCATTTCCCGTCCGAATTTGCTCCGCGTAGCATCAATGTATATTTTCCGCTTTTTAAAGACGGTAGCATAATACTGTTTTTTCCGAAAGTTACCCATTTCCAAACGGAGTCTTTGGGCAATATTTTGTATTGGTAACGATTTCTCCATTCATTCTGATAAGAATAGGCGGAAAATGCAATTTCGCAGAGATGATTTCTCGATGAAAGAGAAAGTGCCGGAATATTATTTTCTGTTTGTAATTGATTTACATCGATGCTTCCGTTATCGTTTTGGATTTTTAATACCGACGGCCATGGAATAAAACTGTTGTCGAATTGTATCCGAGTATCGATTTTATTGAATCCGTTATTCCCTCCGAAATAGAGATAGGGAGGAAGTGCTGCGGCAACTTGATAATTGAAAAGAGGTCCTTGAAGTCCGTCTCGTTCGCTAAAGCGAATAATATTATTTCCTGTCATGGAAATGCGGACAATACCTTGTTCTGTCCCTAACCATAGATAATCAGGCCATACCGGAAGTATGGAAGTTACAGATCCATTGATTGCGGCATTAAAATTCTTTCTTTTTTCGAAAGTTTTGGTTTTCAAATTGAAAAAACTTATTCCTGATCCGGTTGCAAATACAAGCATTTTATCCGGTAATTCCACGATATCCCATACGATGTTGTCATTTAGTCCGTTGTGAGTCGAAGTTTGGGTATATAAATCTAACGTTTTGTTTGTAGGAGAGTAACGGCCTATTCCTCCTTGATAAAAAACAATCCAGATATTATTTTCCGAATCTTCGAATAATACTTTGATATTCGTATAAACATCTTTTTTCCCGGAGTATTCGACAGGTAAAGATACCTCTTCTACTTTGTTTGATTTATTATCGTATCGGTATAAGCCTTTGTCTAAGACTCCCATCCAAATATCTCTGTTGCGAGATTCAAGCAACGCATATATTTCTTTCAGTTCTGTTTGAGGATTAAATATCTTGGAATATATAGTATTCTGTAAAGTATTGTATTCTAATAATCCCCCTCCTGTTCCTAATAACAGGTTACCGTTTTGCAGTAAAATCCCTGTCCGTATTTGATTATATCCGGGTTGTAGTTTTAAGGCAGAAAGCGAATAATGAGTGAATAGTCCGGTTGTTACATCGTAACGGTCTATTCCGGCATTTGCTGTTCCTATCCATAGCTGATTCTTGGCTTTGTCTGCTTGCAAGAAGACCAAGGAATTATTACTAAGGGAATTTTCCGATTCAGGGAGATTCTGAAGCAGGGGGAATCGGGGTTGTCTCTCGATGCGGCATACACCTTTAGATGTACCGCACCAGATAGCCCCTGAACGATCTTTGTATATGCTCATTACATCATTGCTCAAAAGAGAGTTCTCACTCCCCGGATTGTTTTTTAACCATTCGACGGATTGTTCCTTTTTATTAAAAATTGCAACACCGTTATCTGTAGCAAGAAATAATGTCCCTGTTTTATCTTCTGTTATGTCGGTTACCAATCCGTTGATACCGATTCGATTATATCTTTCAAAATTATTATCATCTCTTCGTAATCGGCACAGTCCGTCGGCAGTTGCAATCCATAATGAGCCGAAACTATCCTCATATATATTTTCAATAAAGTCACTTGAAATGGTCGTACTATCTGTAAGAGAGTAATGAAAACTTCGATGTGTATGGTCTTTTGTGTTGATTACAACCAAACCGTTACCTTCAGTTCCCACCCATAAAAGTCCCATCTTGTCGAAGTATATGCATTTGGCTATCCGTTCGCTTTTCAGAGCCTCGTTGAATGTTTTATGGTGGGCAAACAGTGGAGACAGCAACAGTTTATTCGAAGGTTCATCATACTGGTATATACCGTTTCGCGTACCTAACCAAATTTGGTTATCCGGAGATAATGCAATACTGTAAATAACGTTGCTTTTACTATTTATGTCATTTTCGTTCGGCAGAAAATGAACTATTTCTCTGTTCCGTTTATCGTACCTGAAAGCTCCGTACGGAGTACCTATCCACATTCGGTCTCGTGTATCGTTTTGGAGTGAATAAATTCTTTTATAAAAACCGTGATTTACATTCTGAGGTAAGGGAAGAGTTTGTAAAGAGTATCCGTCGTAATAAGCAACCCAATCGTTTGTTCCGATCCATATAAGCCCTTGTTTATCTTGCGTTATACATTGTACTGATCTTGAAGGGAGTTCGAAGTTAAGACGAAATTGATCTACATTACCGTTAAATGCCGATAAGTAACCGACATTGGCGATACATAGGAGTAGTACGATAGTGATCTGTCTGGCGAATCCGAACATAAATACGGCATTAAAAACGAATCGCAGAAATTTTTTTTATAATGCGTTTCATTTAAGTTATAAAATATTTATTTCTAAACAGTTGTAAGAAATAGTATAAATCCGTTTAGCAAATATACTCTTTTTTTTGAAAAAAAGGTCGTAGATGATCATTTTTTCAGTTTTTATAATATAAACACAAAAGAGCAAGAAAAGATTTAAATATGTTCAGAAAGTTCTTCTGATCGAGGCAGGTAATGTAGCTTAAGTGTCTATTATATAACCAAACTTTTTTCATCTCTTTTTAATCTGTTTCTCCATTTCTGTATGTTATATAATCCGTTATACTCTTTATCGAAACAGAAAAACATGCTTGAAAGAATCTCTCAATGGTCCGTGTAAAATTTAGGCGGGCATTAAAATAATTACCGGAGTTATTTTGCTCAATGCAGAATGACTCCGGTATTATAAACTATAAATTTAAACGAATCTTTAATACGGTATTTTAGAACTTAAGATGCGATCTTTATACCACGGATCATTTACCTGTTTCAGTAATTGACCCATTTGTCTGCATAAATCCTCGAATATTTTCTGGTTTTCCGTTATAGACAGGTTATTCATCTGATAAGGATCTTTAATGTCGTCATAAAAGAAAATATGCTTGATATTGTGTTGCTTATCGATAGATATGGCTAACGTGTAACGTTCTGTTTTGATTCCTCGTGCTTCAGGAAAGTATGAGATAATTTTGCCATCGGCATTCTTTTCTCCGTTCAAGTTTCTTAAATACAGTATTCCTGAGGGCAATTTAGGTACATTTTTTTCTTTTGATATTACCGGTGCAAAATTCGTACCTTGTACGGTTCCCGGGATCTGTCGAGACAGTCCGGCTAAGCCGAGTACCGTAGGCATGATATCCGGAGATGAAAGTAATAGTCGGTCTTCTACACGAGGTTTTAATTTTTCTGGATAACGAACTAGAAACGGAACATTCATAGATTCTGCATAAGGTGAATTTTTAGGATCATTTGTGTTTTGACTGCACATGGTTTCTCCGTGATCAGAAGAAAAGACGACGATCGTGTTTTCTTCTAACCCCAAATTTTTTAATGCTTTCAAAATACGACCGAATTCCCGATCTACTCCGGTAACCGAAGCAAAGTAAAAGGGTGCGCATTGGGCTTTTTCCATTTGAGGATTAGCATTGGGGCGTACTAATAGCTTGTCTAAAGGAATATCTTTGTAAAGATTATAATCTTCTTCCATGACATCATCGATTGTACGGTAAGGACTGTGAGGTGGGTTCATACTGACAATCATAAAAAAAGGTTTAGAAGTATCTCGTACGTTTCCGGTATTTTCCAGATATTCTATCGCTTTATCCGCTTCGTGTTTCGGAGACCATTCTCTTATTTCATGGCGTTTGCCGTCGGTATCCCAATAATGCGGTTGTTTGTGGATGTCGAAAGTTCCGTAAGAATACCAGTAGTCAAATCCATGCCGCCTTTCTTTAGGAGTGTAGGCATCCCATACAGGAGTATCGTCATTTACATAAGTTCCCGGTGCTTCGGGATTATTCGGAGTTGGGAAATCAACATGTAATTTCCCGATATAAGCACAGTCATATCCGTTTTTCTTAAAGACGTCTCCTATACACTCTATATCCTCTCGGAGACTGCTTATCGGGCGATCTGAGTTACAATTTAACGGAACTCCGCTTCCATCCGGATACATGCCGGAAAGTAACATTCCTCGATGCGGGCTGCTCAAGGGACAGTTGCTCATGGCAGAGGTCAATACTACCGATTCTCTTGCAAAATTATTCAGGTTGGGAGTAATTACAGGATCAGGTTTAAACCGGACATGTTCTTTGAACCCTTTTTCGCCCCAGAATCCCATGGCATGATTTCTGAATTGATCGGGGAAAACATAGATTACATTCGGTTTTCGGTCTTGAATGTTATTTTGAGCCGTAACAGGAATTCCGTTTGTCAAAGATAATCCCGCAGCTGCGAATAGAAATTTTTTAGATGTTTTCATTGCGTTTAATCTTTAATCAGGTTTACTTCTCTGGTCATGCCGTGTCGGCAAGAAACTTCGAGGAATGTACTTTTTGTGTCTTTCCCGGATATTTTTATGTAATCAGATGGTGTTTCTAAGTTCCATATTCCGTTTATCTTTATTTTTATTGTCGATTTTGCAGAAGGATTGTCTATCCATTTTCGAGAATAAACACTTCGTTCTATTCGTTTCCCGTTTTTGTCATACTGTTCGTCTGCCGGTCCTTCATAGAAGTGAAGATCCGGATCACAAACACTGATTGTCATTTTATCTTTATTTTCTTTAGCTGTCATTATTAAACAAGGATGATTGACAGACAGTATTTCGTTTCCTACAGTTACTTCACCCTCTTCAAAAAGTACGTATCCGGTTGTAGAAGTTGCTTTGTCTCTTACGATATGAGCTTGTTTGTTTTGTTGCAAGACAATATAGCCTCCCGATTTTTGATATTGCTTTTTTTCTTTTTCCGAAGGTTGTATAAGGACCATATATTCATAAGATGCATTATGGGGAGTTTTCCCGTGGTCAATGGCTGCCAACGCAAAGTTATTTTCTGTCGGTGCGCATGTCTCCTCGTCAAGAGAGTGTTGCAGGGTCTTGTGTACGATGATATTCCCGTTGCGTATCAGGTAATAATTCTTTTTACCGTCGCCCAGCATGGCTGTTTTCTCTGATAAACGTTTTTCATACGGAAAATCGGAGATTTTCTTTCCGTTTATGAAAATAGGACTCTCCTCTTCCGGAAGATATACTTGGAATAGTGTCGTATGTACCGGAGCATCCGGGAGAGCACTTTCTATATCAGAGCCTAATGCGATGATTCGGTTATCGAAGAAGAAATAAGATTTACGGGCTCGTAATGATCCGTTATATTTGTCATGCTCGTGCAATTTCATTCCGAAAGCTCCGTTTCGGTTTTTGCTGGATATTGCTCCTGCAAAAGATTCGTCAGAAAGGAGCATCTCTTCATATCCGGAGACTTCATCTACCTGACGTATATCGGCTTTAAGATCTTTCATCGGTATTACTGCTGCTGTTGTTCCGGGTATGTGATTCCAGTCCCAGCCTTGTTGATTAAAGCCGGAAGCAAACATGTCTACGGGATTTCCTGAGCCTAATATCTGTAAATTCCCATGATTCAGGTAGCGTCCGAAATAGTTTGCTTCAATATAAGATTCTGTAGCCCATAAATATCGGCTGTGCCCCATAGCTGTTGCCAGCCAATTGCCTCGGCGGTGTACGGCAAGGCATGAATAATTGATCCCCCAGTTTCCTTCAGGAGCTTTTTCCGGCATTATTCCGGCTTTTGTAAATTTTTTACTGTAACTGTCTTTTTTCCCGTTATTAAGTCGCAAATAGGCAGATGCGAGTTCTGTATCTATCTTTTCCGTTTTATCAGGACTACCTACTTCGGCTAATCGGGCGTAATGCCATGGGATGAGTTTTCCTTTTCCATCGGGATGTCTTCCTGATAAAGATAGAGGCCATGTTACGAGATTACAATATTTGCGCATGGTGAGAAGTGCAAATTTTAGATTCTCATGACTTTGGCGGCTGATTTCAAATTCCGAATCTCGCAACAACCAGACCGAGTTTACCGCTCCGTCCAATCCTCCTACGGCATAAGCCGGATAGTTGTGACGGTGGTGGAATATCGAGCCGTCTATTTTGAAACAACCCATCGTCCCGTCCGAAAAATGCAACCCGTTGTCTATCCAACGCGAAATAGAGCGTAGATAAGTTACTTTTTGGGGAGAATCTTTCATCATCATGATGCTCGAAAGACGCCCTATTAAACTCGTGTTGAATGCATCTATATCCATGCCGTCTATTTCGGGTTTTAGTTTTACTTCTCCCGTACCGGCAAACCATTCCATTGCTTGCTGAATGTCTTGGTCTAATTCTGCTTTTATAAGGACATCCTTCATCAAAAACATTGCCGGATAATAATTTCTCATGCTGTACCCTAAGTGGTGAAGTGTTCCCATAGCACTTCCTGCACGAAATCCTTGATCGAGCATGTGGCGTGTCATCAGGATAAACATGTTTGCTAATTCTGTTTTTTCATTATTATTTGTACTATTGTTCCAGGCTATTGCAAGGTTATACATGAAATTTACACAATTTCTTAATCCCATAGGGTTAGCGTAGATTTTTGCATAATTCTCTCCTCCGAGATTTGCATAAGCTTCTCCAAAACGTTCAAAGAATATCGGTAATCCAGAGATTGAACCGTCCGGATTTTCTGCAATATTATATGCAGTGAATTGTTTTTTCAGTTTTGTGACATCCGGCTGCTTTTTAGGAAGAAGCAATTGCTTGAGCCGGGTTTCCACGTCGTTTATACTTTTTTGTTCAGAGGAACTTACTCGGGCCGAAATCGGGAGATCGAAATCGTTTTCCCATGATTTAAGTAATACTAACCAATGGCTGGTTGTTTCCGAATTGATATAAGGTGCTTGAAAATCTGCTGTTTGATGACGTACGTCTTGAAATGAAGATAAAATGATATGGTCGAGGAATATTTCACCGCAGTCTGTATTGGGAGCGGTAATACGGAGCTCGTCCATCCCTTCTTCCGGAGTTCCTTGCATATCCCGGTTGAAAATAAGCCATGCTCCACTCCATCCGGTGAAGTTCATTCCGTATTCAAACCATGAACAGACCTTCCCCTGTTTTAAAAATTCGAATTTAAGTTTTCCCGAAGAGATAGCTTTCGGGTTGTAAATCCAAAATATGAAAGTAGAAAGCGAAGTTTCTTTAGGATTTGGATTTTGAGACAAGTAGCCTATCGGTTGATTGATAAAAATCTGTGCATTCGGTTTGTCCCAATTCCATTGAAGGCTGTGTCCTAAATGTTTATAGTGTTTATTCGATAAAGAGACTTTAGAGTTCTTCCCAGCGGTTACCGGATCTGTCGAATGTTCGAATGAGATGATTTCCGGATGGGTAAATTCTCTGATTTGGGCATTTGTTATAGAAAAGGGTATTGTCAGAAATAACAGAAAGAATATGTGTTTGAAATAGTACATAAGATTTATATTGTTTATCGGTATTTGATTGAGTGTTTAATAAAATCTCGGATCAATTAATGTCTTGAGATTAGTCTGATACCTAAGAAACGGAATAATTCTCTTTTTATATTTTAAGGTCTGCCGAATATTTCATCAAGAATACAATCGTACGGAATAGAAACCCTCATTCTTGATTCCTGAAAATAATAAAGAGTCAAGAATGAGGGCTTATTTCTTATTTCTTTTCAAGATTTATTTTGCGAGTCAGTGCTTCCAGATAATAATAATCGGCGTAATTTAGAGGCACATCGATTTCACTGTGATGAGGGATACTTCCGACAGAATGCATCAACACAAAATTCCCGTTTGTCCCTACAATCGCTAAATAAGCCGGACTGGATAACGATTCTATAATTTTGTCTGCTGTCTTTTTATATTCTTTAGAATTATCGTATGTGCTTAATTCGTATAAAGCCGAAGCTATTACAGCAGCAGCAGATGCATCGCGCGGTTCGTTCGGGATATGAGGTGCATCAAAATCCCAATAAGGAACTAAATCCTCAGGCATGTTTTTATTGTTGAATATAAAATCATATACTTTTTGAGCCTGTTCCAGATATTTTTTGTCTTTTGTTTCGCGGTAACATACGGTATATCCGTACAGTGCCCATGCTTGTCCGCGTGCCCAAGAAGATTCATCGGCATACCCTTGAGCTGTTTGTCGGTTGCGTACACCTCCTTTTACTTTATCATAATCTACGACATGATAACTGCTGTTATCCGGGCGGAAATGATGTGCCATAGTCGTGTCGGCATGACTAATTGCAATTTTGCGGTATGTCGAGTCTCCGCTTAATTTTGTCGCCTCGAACAAAAGTTCGAGATTCATCATATTATCGATGATGACAGGACACATCCAACCTTTTGTTCCTTGCCAACCCCGATCTTCATCCCATGATTGTATGACGCCTGCGGCTGGTCTGAATCGGGAAGATAGAGACTTTGCCGTTTCTATGATCACATCTTTGTATGCCGGATTTCCGGTTAATCGATATGCGTTTCCATAACTGCAATAAATCATAAAGCCTACATCATGATGCCACTTGAGATATTTTATCGAATCTAGTGTTTCGGTGTATTTGATTCCTAAATCTTTCCATTTGTTATCATTGGTAAGCTCGTACATATACCACATTGTCCCGGGGAAAAAACCACTGGTCCAGTCATCTGCCGGAATATATTCGATTACACCGTTATAAACTGTTCTCGGGTTCAGAAATTTCCCGGAATCTTCAATGATTTCGACTTGTCTGCCTATTTGTTGAGTTGCCGTTTCTATACCTTTCTGCACCGGATCGATTTGTCCTGCTTGGTGTTTGGTGTTTTTCATGCAACTAAAAAGAGACAAAAGTGATAAACCTGCAAAAAAGAGTGTCTTTTTCATAGATGGGCTTTGTGTTTTTTTTGATTAGTTAATGTCTTGAATTATTTTCTGGTGCTAAGATAATTTGTAATGATATTCATCGATTCTTTTTATACAAGAAGCATGTCCTATATTCTTATATAATTTGTATCAAAAAAACGGGACTCCTTTTGAGGGTTATTCGGAAAATATTAAAGAGTTCCATTTTTTATTTTATGGGCTATACTTGACGGTGTAAATGGATGTATCTCATTTAAATGTATCTATATTAGCCGAAAATTTGAAGCGTATAATAATCCCGAATTAATTGTATGAATATTTCCATGGAACACAAAATTCCTCTTTGTCTTTTAATAATTGACGGATATTTCTTTTTCGGTTTTAGAAGAAGAACAACGCAAAATGCAATTTAGTTTTGAAACAATAACCCTAATCAAATATCACCAAGACTCATGAAAGAAAATAAACTAAGGATTATCCTAGTGATGTTGTGCGCTTTCGGTGCTTTGGCATTGCAAGCTCAAAAAAATGTGACCGGAACCGTAGTCGATCAGTCGGGTGCCGGGCTTCCGGGTGTCAGTATTCTTGTAAAAGGTACAACAAAAGGTACAACAACTGATGTAGACGGAAAGTTCGGTATTTCGGTACCAAATGGAAATGCAATTCTCCGTTTTACTTTTTTGGGATTCGGAGCAGTTGAACAGAAAGTAGATTTAAAGAAACCGATGACGGTTGTTATGAAAGAGACCTCTAAAGACTTGGATGAGGTTGTCGTTGTCGGTTATCAGGAAGTTCGCCGGAAAGATTTGACCGGAGCTGTTGGCGAAGCTAATTTGGGAGATATATTGCAAACTCCGGTAGTTAGTTTTGACCAAGCGCTGGCAGGTCGTATTGCCGGAGTTCAAGTTTCTTCTAATGAAGGTATGCCGGGTTCGGCATTTAACATCGTGATCCGTGGGGGAAATTCCATTACTCAGGATAATTCTCCGCTGTTCGTAATTGACGGGTTTCCTGTAGAAGATGCCGATGCCGCATCTTTGAACCCGAACGATATTGAGTCGATGAACTTTTTAAAGGATGCTTCGGCTACAGCTATTTATGGAGCCCGGGGAGCAAACGGAGTCGTTATTATTACAACGAAAAAGGGGCAGATCGGTAAACCGAAAATCTCTTATAATGGTAGTTTCAGCGTTTCTACAGTGACAAAAAAACTTGAGTTGATGGATGCTTATGAGTTTGTAAAACTCCAGGAAGAGATACAAAGTGATTTAAGTTCTTCTTATTATAGTAATGGGCGGACACTTGAGTCTTATCGCAATTATCCCGATCAGTTTAAATGGCAGGATGATATTTTCCGGACGGCCTTTACTAATAATCATTACATCTCTTTGACCGGAGGAACAGCCGAAACTCGTTATACTGCTTCATTATCGTATCTGAATCAGGAGGGTATTTTATTAAATTCCGGATATCAACGTTTTCAGGGACGTTTTAGCCTTGATCAGCGGATAAGTCCGAAATTGAAAGTAAATGTTAATGGAAATTACGCCCGGGGAATAACGAATGGAGCTTCTCCGTCCGTTGCTTCGAGCAGTGCAACAAACAGTCTGTTTTATAGTGTTTGGGGATATCGGCCTGTAAGTTATGATGGAACTGATTTGCGTACATTATTATGGGATCCGACCGTACCGACAAACAATGACTATCGTTTTAACCCGATTTTGTCTTTAGAGAATGAATATCGTCGTTTGATACAGGATGATTTTCAAGCTAATGCATACGCTGAATACACATTTATTCCGGGATTGAAATTGAAAGTTTCCGGAAGTTATCGATTGAAAAAACGTCAGAACGAACAGTTCAATAATTCGAAAACACGTTATGGTAATGCCACCCGCTCTGAAGGTGTCAATGCGTCGGTACGCCATTATGATGATCATAGCTGGGTAAATGAGAATGTATTGAATTACTCTAAAGTATTTAAGCGTAAACATAATTTCTCGGCTATGGCGGCGGCTACGTTTCAAGGAAATTATTCTAATTACTTCAGAAACGATGTGCAGAATATCTCTCATGAAGATTTGGGCATGGCTGGTATGGACAACGGTATTCCTATATTATCCGAGTCCACTATCGGAGAAAATATGCTGATGTCTTATCTTGCCCGTGTAAATTATAATTACAATTCGAAATATTATATTACGGCTTCGTTCCGTGCCGATGGTTCTTCTAAATTTTCTAAAGAAAACCGTTGGGGGTATTTCCCTTCGGCATCTGTGGCATGGAGTTTTAACCGGGAAGATTTTATGGCTTCGTTCGAAGATTGGTTGTCTAACGGTAAATTGCGTTTAGGTTGGGGGGCTACGGGGAATAACCGTGTGTCGGATTTTGCCTCATTGGGACAAATGACTTCGAAAATTGCATTTGAATATCCTTTTGGGAACAGTTACCAGACTGCTTATAAATTGACCGGTTTGGAAAACAAGAATTTGAAATGGGAAACGACCGAACAGACTAATCTCGGACTTGATCTCGGATTCTTTAACGATAGAGTAGCACTGACGGTAGATTTGTATCATAAACTTACACGAGATTTGTTGCTTCAGGCTGATCTTCCTTATACAACCGGATATGCATCTACCTATTTGAATGTCGGTAAAATGCAGAATCGAGGTTTGGAAATAACGCTGGAGACTACCAATATCCAGAATAAGAATTTTACGTGGACGACGAATTTCAATATTGCATTTAATCAAAGTAAGGTAAAAGAACTCTCTCGTAACCAGGAAACATTGTTGAGTACGGTTACTTTTGATAATGCTTATAGTGCCGAGCCGTCTTATATCGCTCAGGTCGGTAAACCGTTGGGGCTAATGTACGGATATATTTATGACGGGACTTATAAATATGAGGATTTTGATGTGTCCGGTGGAAATTACACTTTGAAGTCGAATGTTCCCAATAATGGGAATGATCGTTCCACGATTCAGCCGGGAGATGCCAAATATGTCGATATAAACGGTGACGGAGTTGTTGATGATAATGACCGTACGATTATAGGACGAGGACAACCTATCCATACCGGAGGTTTCACGAATAATTTCAAATATAAAAATTTTGATCTGAATATTTTCTTTACTTGGTCATACGGGAATGACATTTTAAATGCGAACAGGTTATTATTCGATAACGGATTATGGAAAAGAGAAACCAATATGTTTGCTTCGTATGCCGATCGATGGACTCCGGAAAATCCGAATAGCGATATTCCCCGTGCGGCAAGTCAACCGAACGTATTTTCTTCACGTGTAATCGAAGACGGTTCTTATTTGCGTTTGAAATCTGTGACTTTAGGATATAATTTCCCTCAAAGAGTTTTGAAAAAACTGATGTTGTCCAGTGCCCGGATATTTGTTTCCGGAGAAAATTTATGGACATGGACTTCTTATACAGGATATGATCCGGAAGTTTCTGTACGTAATTCTGCCTTGACTCCGGGTTTTGACTACTCGGCTTATCCTCGGGCTTATAACTTCTCAGTAGGCCTAAATGTTAGTTTTTAACCGATAAAATCCGAATTTGAAAATGAAAACAATTAAAAATATATTTTGGGGCAGCACGATGTTATTGTTCACTGCTTGTAATTTCTTAGACACTACTCCGAGTGATTTCATTAATCCGGATGATTTTTATAAAGATGACACGGAGGCATTTATGGGACTTACAGGAATTTACAATACTCTGAACAGTTCGAGCGGCTATGGTGAAAAATATTATCAGGCAATAGGTACGGACGATCTTACTTATTATTATACTTCCAGTACGGCAGAGGTAGGATTGCCTAATAATAATTATACAGCGAATGATGCCGATTTGGCTTCTATTTGGCAGGGCTTGTATGAAGGAATTAATAATGCCAATTATTTCCTTGAACGAATAACCGATTCTCCGGTAAGCGAGGTGAATAAAAAAATGTATCGGGGAGAAGCTACTTTTCTAAGGGCTTATTTCTATTTCCTTTTGGCTCAAAGTTGGGGAGACGTGCCTTTGATTACGACAGCTCAGACCAATACCGATAATTATGTGCCGAATATAAAGGCTACTTCTCAAGCTGAAGTATTGAAATTTGTAACAGATGAGATGGAAAAAGTTCTTACCGATGAAGAAAACTATTCAATAGGAACGATACAGGTCGTGGGAGCCGGGCGTGTAAGCCGTTCGGCAGTAAAGGGTATTCTTGCCCGCGTATATTTGAAGAGAGCCGGTTGGCCGACAAATGAAACCGAACTGTATTCGAAAGCTAAATATTGGGCGGGAGAGGTTATTCATCCGCAGGACGGTTCGATGACTCATGCGTTGAATATGGAAGGTTATGCCCAAGTATTTAAGAATTTAGCGACAGACGTTTATGATCCGGAAGAATCGATATGGGAAGTTGAATTTAAAGGAAACCGTCAGGATTCACATACGAATGCCGGACGTATCGGTAGCTTGATCTGCGGTATTCAGAATGCGGATGTACTTCAGACTTCTTTGGGATATAGCTATGGCCGGTATTGTGTAACTCCGGGTTTGTGGGATTTATATAATGACCTTGACGGAGACGGTACGCCGGAACTGATTTCTACAAAAGATGAAGATGATCCTTTGAATGAGAAGTATAATAAAGATGAGCGTAGAGATTGGAATATAGCTCCTTATCGATTCCAAAAAAGAGACGATGCGACGGTTTATTGGAAAAAGAATTGGGAATATATAGGAGATGTGAAACTGAATAATAATGGAGAACCGGATTTAAAAGATGGACAAAAGCAATATGCTACACGTACGCAATATATCGAAAGAAATGCCGGTAAGTTCCGTCGGGAATATGAGTTGGTAACTCCTCGCGATAAAAATTATACACCGATTAATTTCCCGTTGCTGCGTTATTCCGATGTGTTGTTAATGTATGCCGAAGCGCAAAATCAGGCAGACGGATCGCCTTCTGTCGAATCGATCGGCTATGTGAATGATGTTCGTCGTCGTGCTAAAGCTGATGAAGTCAATATTACAGATCCTCAGGATTTTCAGCGTTTGATTGAAGATGAACGGGGTCGGGAACTTTGTTTTGAAGGTTTACGCAAAATGGACTTGATCCGTTGGGGTAAATATAAAAGTGCGATGGAGAAAGTCAGTCTGTATGCAACCGATTCCCGTTGGTCGAGCGGTCGGCAATATTTGCTGATATATGCAACGAACGGTGCGACATCGGACAGGTATCAATGGTTACCTATTCCTACCCGGGAACTCGGATTGAACAATTTGTTACAGCAGAATCAAGCGTGGAGATAAATTTAAAATACGGAAAATTATGAAAATCAGAAATTCAATCTATATATTGACTGTCGGTGCATTTTTAGTTTCTTGTAATGATTTGGATGTGGACGACAGTGTTGACTTCAACGTCTCTTTAGCTTCCGACAATACATACGAGGCAGGAGATCCGGTCGTGTTTAATTTTGATGGAAATCCGGATTATATAACTTGGTGGTCTGGTGAAGAAGGACATAAATATGCGAATCGGGAACGTACCGAATTACCTTTGGAGGAGATAGAATCTGTGACTCTGAGTTTTGAGGCTCAGGCTCGTTACGGGAGAGTCACTAATACACTGTCATTATTCGTCGGGGATTTCCCGGGATTAAGTAAAGATGTTACTACGGACGATTCCCGTGTTGCCGATTTTGAGTCTGATGCTACCTTATTGAGCGGTAACGGAGAACTATTGGAAAGTAAATTCTCGAACAGAACGGCAGTATCTTTTGACCTTATGCCCTACTGTATTTCTGAGGATACTCACAGTATTTCTGAGCTGACTCTCGCTTTTCATTATAAAGCAGATTTTGATGGAACAAATGCTTTAAAAAGGTGGGATTTTTATAGTGTAGCTATAAAAACAATCTACAAGAATGGAAATACTACAACGTTGAACTTGTCAGATTTAGGGTTACAAACTTTCGACCGCAACCCCAATACAAATCCTAAACACGCACAACAGGGAGATCCCTATTTTGATAACAGTTCCAGAAGTTCTTCTTGTACGGGAGTGTGGGATTTGCGTTCATCATTGACACGGGTAAATAGCTTTATGTATCTTGGTGGAGGTACTAATGAAACAGACTATACCAATAATGCAGATGATTGGTTGTTTACCAAGTCCTTAAAATTCAATACTTGCGATCCGGATGAAAATAGCGGAGTCCTGAAAAATATAAATGTGCGACTCCCTTCATATTCCTATGTTTATACTCAGCCGGGCACATATACTGTAACTTTTATTGCCGGAAATCAAAATGTTTATGGATCGGCACGTACGATTAAGGAAGTGACTTTTACTATCAAAGAAAAAGAATAACCTTGACTATGTTTATTATAATAAAGGACTACATCTTCTGTGTGTAGTCCTTTTCTTGTCTTCGGGGAATTGAATCCGGTTTATTGAAATTGTTCCATTTTTTATTTTATGGGATATGTAGAGCTTTTTATTGCTTCGGGTTTTCATATTTAATAAAGATATTTGCATCAAACGAAAAACACTCTCTATGAAAATAAAATGGTTGGCCTTGCTTCTGATTGTTCTGTTTTCTTATAACGGATACTCTCAAAAAATCGACTGGAATGTTTCTATTCCGGAATATATTTCTGCAACTTCGGCTAAATTATCCTTGAATAAAGATTTTGTAAAAGAGGGAACTGCTTCTCTTCAATGGCAGTGGTCTTCTCCTTCTGTATTGACTGTTGATAACCCTTCATTGTTGCAAAAAGCTGTCAGAGTTCGTAAAGGCGGATTGACGATGTGGGTATATAATGATGAACCAGTAGATGCTGCGCTGCGGATATCTTTTGTTGCGGCTGATGGATCGATTCCTTATTGGTTCGATTATCATCTCGGATTTTCCGGATGGCGAGCTTGTTGGATCAGCTTTGAGAATATGCAGGGAGATCATAAAAGTAAAGAGTTGGTACGTTGGACGATGACTACACCTGAAAATTTAAAAACGGGAACTCTTTTACTCGACCGGGTCGAATTTCCTGCAAAAGGAGTTCATCATCAAGCGACTCCGGATTATCAAACTCCTTTGAATAATACAAAACTATCTCGGACTCTTTGGCATTGGGCTCGATTGTATGAATGGGAACATTATGAATATGATCTGCCCTTAGCGTCTGTTGGTTCATCACAGAGACAAGATATAGAGTTGCTCTCCCGTCGATTGACGGATCAGGTCGCTCCGGAAACCGGAAAAGGTAATGCTACCCGGGCTTTATCCATTGCGGAGAAAGCTAATATCCATAGGGTTGACGGAAAAATAACAGGTGCTCCGCTGGTGTCTAATGATGAGTTGAATAAGAAAGCAGGAGAGATCGGTTTGTCTGATCTGGAAACCATGTTATTCGGTTTTGCCGGAGATTGGTATTACAACAAAAATAAAGAATCGAAACAAGCTTTCTTTGACGTATTCGAATATGCAATGCAGCAAGGTTTTGCTTTTGGGAGCGGTTTGGGAACTAATCACCATTACGGATACCAGATTCGGGATATTTATAAAGCCGCATGGATGATGCGTGATTTATTAAAGGAAGAAACTCCTTTAAACAAGAATATTCGTCGTACTTTGGCATATTGGAGCGGATTAGCGGAGACACGGATTCCTTATCAGTATGGTAGAGACGAATTACTTGATTCGTGGAATACATTATTGACAGCGAAAGTAATAAGCGCTCTTATTCAGCCGGATATGAGGGACCAGGTTCGTAGTATGAAAGCTTTGAGCCGTTGGGTAAGCGGATCTTTGGGCTTCACTCCCGGAACGATAGGAGGAATTAAAGTTGATGGTACTACTTTTCATCATGGAGGTTTATATCCAGCATATTCGATCGGTGCTTTTGCTACTATCGGAAAATATCTTGAGCTGACGAACCATACAGAATTTACTATTTCTGATGATGCAGCTCGTAATGTAAAGCTTGCATTGCAAACAATGCGGAATTACTGTAATTTAAAAGATTGGGGACTGGGTATAGCCGGACGACATCCTTTTGACGGATCGATTTCGAATGATGCAGTACAAACTTTTGCTTTGTTGGCAGATAGAGGAGACCTTACCGGATCGGGGAATAAGATCGATGAAGAGCTGGCTGCCGATTATTTGAGACTGAACAGGACTTCGTCTCCATATAAAAGAAAATTTGAACAAGCAGGTATTAAAGCAGCTTCATCGCCACAGGGCTTTTTTGTCTATAATTATGGAGCTTTGGGAATACATCGTTTTGGAAATTGGATGGTGACGTTGAAGGGATATAATACTGATGTTTGGTGTTCCGAAATATATACAAAAGACAACCGTTACGGTCGTTATCAGAGTTATGGATCGGTACAGATTTTAGCATCCGGTCGTCCGGTCAATAGCTTTGCAAGCGGATTTGTCGAAGATGGCTGGGATTGGAATCGTGTTCCGGGAACAACAACAATACATCTTCCGTTAGAAAGGCTTGAAAATCCTCTTCCGGGAACATTGATGGAGCGTTCTGAAGAAAATTTTTCTGGAGCGTCATCTTTGGAAGGAAAACAAGGAGTATTCGTTTTTAAGCTGAAAGAGAAAGATCGGGAAAATTTTACACCCGGATTCGTAGCCCGAAAGTCAGTTTTTTGCTTTGAAAACCGTTTGGTATGCTTAGGATCGAATATCTCTAATAATAATAAAGAATATCCGACGGAAACCACGTTGTTTCAACTGGCATTGAAAAGAAATTCTGAACCTATATTGCTCGGTTCGGATACAATTGTCGGTCTTCCGATAGAAAAAACGATTTCAGAAAAATCATCTGTACTTTTATCTGATACAAAAGGTAATTATTACCGGATTGCTGCCGGACAAGACTTGCGTATTTTAAGGCAAAAACAAAAATCTAGGGATAACAAGCAGAAGTCGGAAACCGAAGGTAGGTTCGTAACAGCTTACCTGAATCACGGTGTATCTCCTGATAATGCCGAATACGAGTATATGGTATTGGTACAGCCGACTCCTGATCAAGCAAAAGAAATAGCATCGGAAGAAGGATTGCCTTATCAGATACTTCGAAAAGATCATTATGCACATATTGTAAAAGATATTCCGAGTGGTACGGTGGGGTATGTTATGTTTGAAACTTTGGACAATATAAAGGACGATTATTTGCTTGCCTCTGATGCCGAAACATTGATTCTTTTGCGTCCGACAGATAAAAAGACTTTGGTGATGAGTATTTGCGATCCGAATCTGAATTTGGAAGAGAAAACTTATACGACGGCCAAACCTTCACGACCGCTTATAAAAAGTATTCTTCTAAAAGGGAAATGGAAGAATGTATCGGATAATGATGAGGTCGTTATAAAACAAGAAAATGGAAATACTCGCCTGACTGCTACTTGTATCGATGGTCGTCCGGTGGAATTCAAGTTGATAGCCCAATAAACAACGAAATACTAATCTTAAAAAGAATGACAATGAAAAAAATGCTATTTTGCCTGTTGAGTCTGTGTTTCGGACTTACGGCTTTCGCTCAAGAAAATCTGTTGGAAAACGGAGGATTTGAAGATGGTATTCCGGCAGTAGTTACCGGACAAAAAAATACACAAGGTAAATGGTTGGCTTATTATCAAGCTCAACGAGGAGGAATAGAAACTTCGGAATGTGAAGGGTTCAAGGGAAAGGGCCTGAAAGTTACCGTAAATAAGTGCGAGAAACCGGTTTGGGACAATTATATCTATCAAAATTTGTCTTTAGAACCGGGTCAGTATGAAATAACTTTTTATGCGAAGGCTTCTAAAAATGCAGCAGAGCGTACAAGTTTGAGAGTGATGATAAAACCTTCTACAGCACCTTATTTGGGAGATTTTAAATCTCCGTGGTCTCCTAAGAAAAAAGTGACTACCGAATGGCAACAATTTACTCAGAAATTTACCATTACCGATGATCAGGAAGGTGTTGATAATGCCCGTTTTCTGATTACTTTGGAAGAGCCGGATATCGATTTCTTTATCGATGAAGTGACTTTGACCAAGATTAAATAATTACTTATTTTAATACCTCATAATTATGAAAAGAATTTTACTGGTTACGGCAGCTGTCTTGTTCGGGATGAACATGTCTGCTCAAAATTTAGTTTCGAACAGTATGTTCGATACCGATATGACAGGTTGGACACAATATTCACGGAATGGTGGATCCGTGGCGACTTGCGAGGTATCGGACGGTATTTTTCATGTGAAAAGTAATGGCGCTGGGGATAATACCACTGATACTAATTTAAAAAATCGTTTTAATGGCGGAGTCTATACCTCTTTACCATCTTTGGCCGCTCAAAAATATACGTTGACGCTTGATATCTGTGCCGTGAATACTGCTGAAACAAGAACTTTCAGTGTCGGTATATTGAAAGGCGTCGATCTGTCTGCAGATGGGGCTACCACAACAGCAAATAACGTGTATCTTCCTGCTGCACAGAAAATCAATACAAGCGCGGGGGTAACTCTTATGACTTTGAGATTTGACATTACTTTGTCTGAGGCTGTGGATGATGCCATACTTGCGTTCGGATTTTCAGCAAATTCGGCAGAATGGTATATCGATAATGTTTTTCTGACCCCGGCTTATTTAGGAAATCCGGGATTTGAAACGACTTATAATTGGAGTAAAAATGGAGGAATGGATTGGGCCCAAGATGATGCTGAAGGAAATGTTCATGGCGGTATTAAATCTGGGAAATATACACCTACTCCAGACCTTGAAAAAGAATTTTATCAGTGCCGCTCTCAAGCGCCTGTAACTTATCTGAAAGCTACGGATAATAAAGTAACCGTTCGTTTTTGGGCGAAAGGTGCGGAAGGTGGAGAGACCGTTTACGGTTTATTCTATGACGGGGAAAAAGAATCTACGGCTTTAGGTTTAGGTTCTTATCTTGCTGAAGATAAAAAATCTCCTAAAGAAGGAACGCCTATGGCGACACTGACTACCGAATGGACTCCGTATACGTTTGTTTTTGAAGGTACAGACAATATGGTAACTCCTTACTTCGCATTCAGTTGTAATACTACCGGAAAGACATTTTGGATCGACGATATTGTAATGTTTGCCGAAAATGATCCGACTTCAGGAATATCAGTGCCTGCTGTAACCGATAAATCTGGCATTAAGGTAATTGCTACCGGTACGCAAGTTTCTGTTTTGTCGGCTACTGAGGCAATCGTAAATATTTATGATATGGTTAGCGGTTCATTGCTCGGGAATAAACAAATTTCAGAAGGTAATACAAATATCGATTTGAGAAAAGGTTCTTATATTATTCAGGTAATTGCAAACGGTAAATCCGTTTCAGAAAAAGTGATTATCCGTTAATTTACTATTTTGTATTTGCTTAATGGCACGGGTAATCCGATCGGATTACCCGTACTTTTCTTTCTAACCGTAAAAACACCCCTTACTCATGAAAAAAATATTCATTTCGTTTTTTGTTTTTATATTCTCCGTATCTGTCTATGGGATACAATATGATTTTGAGGACGGAGTGATTCCGACAACTATCAACGATATACAAAAAGGAACGTTATCTGTTTCGTCCGACCATGCCAAAATGGGAACAAAATCTCTTCGTTGGGATTGGACGGCTACCGGAGCGCTTTTCCGAGTAAATGATGAGGTAAATATTCCGTATGCGATTAAGGCATTCAGTAATCGGGGCGGTTTGCGAATGTGGATCTATTCTCCGAAGGCAATGCCCGGAAAATCGTTGCAATTTATATTTAGGAATAAGACGGTGCGGGTATATACATTTGACTTTAATTTAAATTTTACAGGCTGGCGTGCTTGCTGGATAGCCTTTTCGGATATGTGGGTGCTCGGAGAGTCGGATGATGTGCAGCCGACGCAACAAGATATTGACGAATTAACGATAAAAGCTCCGGAAGGGGTAGAAAGCGGTACGCTTTATTTTGACCGTTGGGACTTTTCGAGTAATATAAACAAACAAGCTACTCCGGATGCTCAAATTCCGAAAAATAATCGTTTCCTTACCCGTGATTTTTGGCACTGGGGACGGTTGTGGGAGTGGGAACAATTTTCGTATTCGGATGAATTGAAAGATCTTGTTCCTACAACGTCGGAGTTGGCCGAATTGCGTGAGATGACTACTACGGTACAAACTGCTTTATTCGGTAAGGTGAACAATACTACTATTGCGAATGCATCTTCGAAACTTTCTGCTGCGGGAATTAAGCGGGATGTTTCTACCGGTTTTATTTCGGGAAAACCTTTGTACACAGATCAGGAAAAAGAGTCCGGAGATATCGGGTGTCAGGATGTGAATGATATGATGCTCGGTTTTGCTATGGATTATTACTTTAATGGAAATTCATCGGCAGCCGAGAATTTTATGTTGGTGTTCGATTATGCTTTGGATCAAGGGTATGCTTATGGAAGCGGTATGGGAACAAATCACCATTTCGGTTATTTTAACCGGGATATGCCTAAAGCCGTGTGGATGATGAAAGATTATCTTAAGTCTGAAAGTCGTTGGGATGAGGCGTTGCAATTAATTCAATATTGGAGTGGATTGGCAGAGACCCGTCAGCCTTATGATATAAATCGGGATGAGTTGGTCGATACTTGGTACACTTTGCATTTGCCGAGACTTTATGCGGCATTGATGATCGAGGATGAGACCGAGCGATTCCGAGCTGTTAAGGGTTTGTCTGAATGGACTAACGGATCGATATGCTATACACCCGGAACTATCGGAGGTATTAAACCGGACGGAACAGCATTTCACCACGGAGCTCATTATCCTGATTACGCCTCTTCTGCTTTTGGTATATTGGGTGATTATGCCAATTATGTGAACGGGACATCTTTTACATTGGATGCTTCGGCTCGAGCTATTTTGAAACAGGCATTTATGGCAATGGCTTCTTATTGTAATGTAAAAGAATGGGGTATAGGCGTTTGCGGACGACACCCGTTTAACCCGAACGAGTGTTCTATAAAATCGAAAAATATCAATGCATTTGCCTATTTGGCAGTAGATGGAGAAACTGTTGACAAAGATCTCGCTTCTAATTTCTTACGCATTTATGAGACGGCTACAGCTACTACCGCTATGAATAATATGAAAAAGAAATTTACGGCACTGGGAATAGAAAAGGCCGATCCTATGCAGGGCTTCTTTACTTATAATCATGCAGCTCAAGGAGTATTTAGGGGAGGAGAATGGATGGTTTCCTTAAAAGGCTTTAACCGGTATGTCTGGGGTGCGGAAATATATTATTCTAATAATCGTTATGGCCGTTATCAAAGTTATGGATCGATACAAATTTTAGATAGTGGAGACCCTGTAACCGAGGCGGACAGCCGTTTTCTGGAAGACGGATGGGATTGGAATCGGTTACCAGGAACGACAACGATTCATAAAAGTTGGTCGGCATTGAATTCTCCATATACTGATGCGACGTTGAAGCAGGATGAAACATTTGCGGGTAGCAATAATTTGAACGGGACTTGCGGGATGTTTGTCATTAAGTTGAAAGAACCGTCACATAAAAACTTTACACCCGATTTCACTGCTCGTAAATCAGCTTTTTGTTTCGATAATCGTATCGTGTGCATCGGGACAGGAATAACGAACTCCGAAAGTGCTTCTAATACGGAGACTACGCTTTTTCAACATGCTATTTTGAGCGATGACGAAGCGGTAGAATGGAATAATACCGTTTCGACAGATGCAACGATCAACACTACGGTACAAAATGCAGACGGTATGATTTTCAAGGATCAGACAGGTAATTATTATCAGGTAAAAGAACCTTTAAAAGTTATTGTTACTAAGGGCCTGCAGACGTCTGTAAATAACAAGACCAAGGCCGCAACCGAAGGCAAATTCGCTTCTGCATATATCGATCACGGTGCGGCACCTTCAGATGCTTCTTATGAATACTTGATTACCATACAACCGGATGATTCGGAAATAGTTGCATTAAAAGCTGAAGGTTATCAACCTTATGATCTTCTTCGTAAAGACGATAAGGCTCATATTGTATATGACCGTGAAACAGGTGTGACAGGCTATGCGTTTTTTGAAGAAACGACTCTCGATAATGATGATTATATTGTAAATGCAACCGGTGAAGTTATGGCCATGATCGGAGCTCCGGATGTGGATGGTCAAGTCGATATGAGTGTATGCGATCCTAATCTTAATATAGAGACTATCGATTATACGACTTCTGATCCGAGTCGTCCGGTGACTCATGTATTTGAGCTGAAAGGAGAATGGTCTTTGGTTGGAGATAATGATAAGGTATCTGTAATGTCGGCTTCTACAGAAGGTAATACCCGATTGGAAATTACTTGCCAGTATGGTATTCCGGTTACTTTCAGATTAGAAAACGAAGCTCTTTTAGCCAATGATAAGACTGAATTCCGGAGTATCCGAGTATTCGGTTCGAATGGAAAATTGTGTGTGAATAGTGACGCCGCCCGAGTTCGGATATATACCCTGCAAGGTCGGATGATAGAAGAAACTGAAAAAAATGCCGGAGTTCGTTATTTTGAATTGCCGGAAGGTTGTTATATCGTTTCGGTCGAAACTTCTGGAGGGAATGTGCGTCACAAAGTGATGTTATAAAGAATAGTACGGGAAATGGTTGAGATTGGGGTATTGTTTCAACCCGTACTTAACAGAGAGCCGCTTTAAGAAAAAGCGGCTCTCTCTTGTGTTATGTGTTTGGTTCTAAAATTTAAATCAGACTTTGAATGTAATTTTGCATCTCTTTCTCGTGTTCTTCGATACTTTGCAAAAGTTTGAATTGGGCCTGAGACCGTTGCCAGTTGTGCTCGGGATATTGGATTTTATAATAGCAGTCTCCGTCAATATAATCGGTCAGGAAGCGTACAGTCTGCATATAGGTAAGTAATTTAGCTCCGTATGGAAGATTTTCTATTTCTATCGGAAGTAGAAATGACCGGGCACTTTCGATATAGCCTTTTGCGAAAGATCTGAAAATGTCCATATTGAGATTTACGTTATCCAGATTTTTGTCATCTTCTTTACCGGTGTTACCGGCAGTACGGATAAAATCCCCGAAGTCGGAGAGTACGAATCCCGGCATTGTAGTGTCAAGGTCGATAACACAAAGTACTTTCCCGTTTTCATCGAATAACATATTGTTGACTTTCGTGTCGCAATGAGTAATTCTTTTGGGAAGTTTCCCTTCTCTGTAAAGACGTTCGGCTTTGCACATTTCATCACTTCGTTTTAGCAGTTCATCTACCATCCATTGAACTTTTTCCAAACGACCCGATTTATTTGAAGCGATGGCTTCCTTGAAACTTTCAAGTCGGAATTCCATATTATGGAATTTGGGGATTGTCTCGCCTAAAGGTTCTGGAAGATCGACGAGCATTGCTTGAAATTCTCCGAATGCTTTGCCTGTATAATAGGAGAACTCTGGATTTACGGTTTCATAAGTTTTTGATTGAGGAATTAATACTGTAATTCTCCAATAGTTGTTCCCATCGAAATAATACAGTTTTCCATCCTTAGTCGGAATAACTTGTAGTGCTTTGCGTTTGATGTCCGTTTCTCCTTTCTCGATCAGTTTTTTGCGGATATGATCAGTTATGGCAACAATGTTTTTTTGTAAAAGATCTACATCTTTAAAAATAGCATGGTTGATCCGTTGAAGAACGTAGTCGTCCGTGTCAGACGATTGTGTCGTTATTTTATAAGTATCGTTAATTAATCCGCTTCCTAGGGGATCAATACTTTTTACAATACCGTCAATACGGAATTTGTCCACAATTTCGGTCAGGTTAGTCATGATATATTATTTGTATTTGGATTATAAATATGACTTGCAAATTAAGGATAAAATGCTGAAAATCCAAAGTTTTCGGTCAATATATTGTTGTAGAACATCGAAAAAAATATTGACCTCGATCTTGCTATTGATGAAAGTAAAGAGAATAAAAAAACTGTGACTCTATAAAAAGCCACAGTTTTTTTACAGTAGTTTTTATAATTAACGGTTTGAGAGAATTGCTTGTGTATCGGATGCGATCATGTATTCTTCGTCTGTAGGAATTACAACGACTTTTACTTTCGATTCCGGGGCTGATAAATCCGCTTCTTTTCCGTGAATAGTACTATTCAGTTCTTCATCGATTTTCACACCCATAAATTCGAGTTGACGGCACACTGTCGCACGAGTTACGGTTTGGTTTTCTCCGACACCTCCTGTGAATACGATAATGTCTACTCCACCTAACACTGCTGTATAAGCTCCTATATATTTTGCAATTCGGTAATCATACATCTGTAGAGCAAGTTTTGCCCGTTCATTGCCTTGAGCTATTGCAGCCTCTATTTCACGCATATCGGATGAAACACTGGATATTCCCATTACACCGCTTTTTTTGTTGACCAATGTAGAAAGTCCGTGTGCATCGAGATTTTCCTTTTCCATAATAAAAGATAGAGCTCCGGCGTCTACATCTCCACATCGTGTTCCCATCATCAAGCCTTCTACCGGAGTAAGTCCCATAGACGTATCTATTGATTTACCGTCTTTTATTGCTGTGATAGAACCTCCATTACCGATATGGCAAGTAATGATGCGTTGATTTTCGTAAGGAACTCCTAAAAATTCACATGCTCGACGAGATACATAACGGTGACTGGTTCCGTGGAATCCGTAGCGTCGGATACCGTATTTTTCATACATTTCGTACGGAAGGGCATACATATATGCATGCTTAGGCATGGTTTGATGGAATGCTGTGTCGAATACCGCTACTTGAGGTACTTTGGGTAGTATCTTTTCTACCGCATCGATACCTTTGAGATTTGCCGGATTGTGCAATGGAGCGATGTCTATACACTCGATGATTTTTGCTTTGACTTCTTTATCGATCAATACCGATTGGTTGAATTTTTCTCCGCCGTGTACTACTCGGTGACCGACAGCTTCTATTTCATCGAGCGATTTTATACAGCCGTATTTTGCACCGGAAAGGGTTTCCAATATAAATTCAATACCTACAGTATGTTCGGGAATATCCTTTTCAAGAATAACTTTTTCTCCGGAAGGAAGTGTGAATTTTAAAAAAGAACCTTTTAATCCTATTTTTTCGATTCCTCCTTGAGCGAGAATATCCTTGGTCTGGGTATCGAATAGCTTGTATTTGATAGATGATGAACCGCAGTTCAGAACTAAAACTTTCATTTCCTTTGATTTATAGGTTATTTTTTCATTCCAATAGCTTGGTTGGCTGTGATAGCTACCATTTTATAGATGTCTTCGACAGAACATCCGCGTGACAGGTCATTAATCGGTGCGGCAATACCTTGAAGAATCGGTCCGACAGCTTCTGCTCCGGCAAGACGCTGTACGAGTTTATAGGTAATATTTCCTGTCTCTAAAGAAGGAAATACGAGGACATTGGCATTTCCTGCTATTTCACTATCCGGAGCTTTAGACATTCCTACTGCGGGAACGATTGCTGCATCGGCTTGTAATTCTCCGTCTATTTTTAACGAAGAGTCCATTTCTTTTGCGATACGGGTGGCTTCTACTACTTTATCTACCATTTCATGTTTTGCACTGCCTTTGGTAGAGAAGCTCAACATGGCTATGCGAGGTTCAAATCCGGCAAGAGTTCGGGTCGTGTGTCCTGTCGAAACTGCTATTTGGGCGAGCTCTTCGGCATTGGGATTAGGTAATACGGCACAATCGGCGAATACCATAATACCATTTTCTCCGTAGTTTTTGTTCGGCAGGAACATTAGGAAAGCTCCCGATACAACACTGACTCCGGGAGCTGTTTTTACGATTTGGAATGCTGCGCGTAAAACATTGCCTGTGGTATTTTGTGCTCCGGCGACTTCTCCGTCCGCATGGCCGCTTTTGATCATCAATGCAGCAAGGAAAAGTGGATCTTCAACTTGTTTTGCAGCTTGTTCTTCTGTCATTCCTTTCTTTTTGCGGAGCTCGAATAACAAGTTGGCATATTCTTCTTTTCTTTCATGATTTTTCGGATCTACAATAATTGCGTTTCCGATGTTTTGCAATCCGTGCTTTTCGGCTAAAGCCATGATCTCTGCAGGATTACCGATTAAAGTAATGTGAGCTACTTTGTCAGCGATAAGTTTATCTGCTGCCTTCAAAGTCCGTTCTTCAGTTCCTTCCGGAAGAACGATGCGTTGCATATCAGCTTTAGCACGCGCAATAATTTGATTCATTAATTCCATTGTTGTCAGGAAGTATAAAGTTGGTTTATTTGAATTTGCATCTTGAATACGGTGCAAAAATACGAAAAAATGCTATATGGAGATAGCAATTTTGAATAAAAAAACATATCTCTATATGACAAATATGTTTAAAAATAGGGTTTTAAGTTTTTTTATAAAATTATTGATATAAGGTCGTGTGAAAATAAGAAATGTAATGTTTCAGATTTTGGGTGTTGAGATGAAATGGATGCGAATTCTATATTTCAGGATAGAGTTCTTTCAATATTTTTTTTGAAGCTCCGGAGTTATTTTGAATATATTGTCCCGCAGTAATCCCTGCTTTAGATAAAAATTCTTTATTTTTAAGAAGTCTGTCCATCACAAGTTTGAAGTCTTCTGATTTGGATATACTGAATCCTCCTCCGGCAATAATGAGTTCTTTAGCTTCCTTAAATTTTTTATGGTTAGGCCCGAAAATGACGGGAATACTATATACGGCAGCTTCCGGAACATTATGTATTCCTGCACCGAATCCTCCTCCGACATAAGCTACTTGACCGTAACGATAGATCGAGGAAAGCAGGCCGAAGCAGTCTATGATAATGCAGTCGGCTTTTTGTATATTTTTTTCATCAGCCTGTGTATACCGAATAGTAGTCCGGTTTAAACGAGATAGAATGAATTGTATATGTTCTTCATGTATTTCGTGAGGTGCGATGATAAGTTTCATCTCGGGATGCCGGTTGAAATAGTCTATGAATATTTCCTCGTCTTTCGGCCATGAACTCCCGGCGATCAGGGTAAATTTCTCTTTTGAAAATTGTTCGATAAGGGGTAGTTCTTTGGCTTGGCTGCGGATCTCCAAAACGCGGTCGAATCGGGTATCGCCTGTTACCGAAACTTTTATTATTCCTATGTCTTTAAGAAGTTTTTTTGAGTTTTCATCTTGAACGTATAAGTGTTCAAAATTTTGCAATATTTTTCTGAAATAGCCGCCGTAAGGTCTAAAAAATATTTGTGAAGGCCTGAATATCGCTGAAATAATGTATGTAGGAATATTTCTTTTTGCAAGAGCATTCAGATAATTTCCCCAGAATTCATATTTGATAAATATAGCTTGCTTGGGTTTCAATATATTTAGAAAGCGGTTGACGTTATTAGGCAGATCAAAAGGGAGATAGCAGATCAGGTCTGCTTTAGAATAATTTTTCCTGACTTCATAACCGGATGGAGAGAAAAAGGTTATGGCTATTTTTTGTTCCGGATAATGAGCTTTTATTGCCTCGATTATAGGGCGTCCTTGTTCGAACTCACCGAGTGAAGATGCGTGTATCCATATATATCCTCCTTCTGGATCGGCATTTTGTGCAAGATAATGAAATATTTCTTTATGTCCCTGTTTCATCTTGCGAGCTTTGAGATTGCGAAAAGATGCAATGTTGACAAGTTGTTTGTATGTATAAATGCCGAAATTATAAAGTATGTTCATGATTACGAAATAGACTTCTTTGAAAGGAGTTTGTGTTTATGGAATTATAAAATATTTTTCAATCGATTTTTTCCTGACGGTTCATTCCTTTTTTTCCAACTTTCATTGTTTAGATTGAATCTTACGATCAATTGTTGTTGAAGGTCTACATGAGAGCGTGTCGTATGGAAATTGACCGATGCCATGCAATTTACGAATCTGTTCCGGAAAAAATAGAAATAGATGTCGGTACGGTTATATAATTTAGCCTGATAGAAGGGGTCTCCTTGATTTAGCTGACTACCTAACTGGGGATAAAACGGCTGTTGATTGCCTCCGGCATAGAATGTGTTTTTTAATCCGATAAAGCGCCATTCTGCCAGCATCTCCGCTGTAATACCTTGAGGATGATGCCAAGTGCCTATACCCCGATTGCGTTCTAAGCTCAGTAAGTATCCGCATTGAATGGTCAGAGAATCTAAAGGGGAGACAAACCGAGTCAAGTTTAGTCCTACATAAGGATGTACGACCATATCATCGGTAACCGATTGTCCTTCCGTTGCATTTTTCGAGCGGGCAAGATGGTTCATGACGATGTTTCCTCCGGCATAGAATATACCGGGTTGCCAACGTCCGCTTCCGACTATAATAAAGGCTTCTCTACGTTTTTCGGTTTGCATTTGCCGCCAATCTATATAGATTTCTCCGTATCCTTTATGTCCGATATATTGAAATAGAGCTCCTGTGATATTCGGACGAAAAATCGTTAAAGAATCGTATTGGAGAAATGCCGGAAGGGTTTCTATCAGTTGAGTACGGGCAAATGATCCGAAAGACATCTTGAATTTGGGGCTTTCATAATGATAATATGCGGTCAGGTCAAGAGAGCCTTCGTCTTTTTTTGCTCCCATCGGCTGTATCCAGCTGCCGCCTACCATAATCCGGTGTTTGTTGTTGAGAACGCCTATCCCGATTTCCGGTGAGAGTCTGGTTCCGAAAAATGTCTGTGACGTTTGTCCCGGATATTTATACTCTCGGTTATCGAAAAATCCGGTCAGATCGACATCCCATAGTATATCTTGAGCCATTATCCCTGAAGATAAGACTGATAATATGGTTAATATCAAACTCCGTTTAACGTGTTTCATTGGAGAACTTCTATGGCTTTTTTTATCCGTTTGATGGTTTCTTCTTTTCCCAATATGGTCGTGATGTCAAACATGTGAGGGCCTTTACATTCACCCACTACGGCCAGTCTGAATGCATTCATGACATTTCCCATGTGATAATTGTTTTCGGTGATCCAACCTAACACGATTTTTTCGGTGTCTTCCGAAGCAAAGTCTGTTATGTTTTCGAGAATCTCGATCAACTCTTTCATTCGCTCGGGGGTATCTTCTTTCCATCGTTTTTTTACCGACTTCTCTTCATAACTTTCCGGAGCAATGAAGAAATAAGAAGTTTGAGCCCAAAGTTCTTTGACAAAAGAGATACGATCTTTTACCAATCCTATGATTTTGGCTGTTTTGGTAGGATCGGCAGATATCCCTTTTTCCTGTAAAATCGGCAGGAATAATTCAGTAAGTTCTTCGTTACTTTTATTTTGTATATATTTGTGATTAAACCATTTCCCTTTTTCGAAATCGAATTTTGCCCCGTTTTTACTGCATTTTTCAAGAGAAAACAATTTGATCAAGTCGTCCATAGAAAGAATTTCTTGGTCATTTCCAGGATTCCATCCCAATAGAGCAAGGAAATTTATTACGGCTTCGGGCAGATATCCTGCTTCACGATAACCAGATGATACCTCTCCGGTTTTGGGATCATGCCATTCGAGCGGGAAAACAGGAAATCCCAGACGATCTCCGTCACGTTTGCTCAGTTTTCCATTTCCGTCGGGTTTCAGCAGCAAAGACAAATGTGCGAATTCAGGCATAGAGTCTTTCCACCCGAAGGCTCTGTATAATAAAACATGCAGAGGCGCTGATGGTAGCCATTCTTCTCCGCGTATGACATGGGAAATTTCCATTAAATGGTCATCGACGATATTGGCGAGGTGATAAGTCGGCAAGTTATCGGCCGATTTATATAGAACCTTGTCATCTAAAATAGATGAGTTGATGATAACTTCTCCTCGTATAAGGTCATTGACGTGAACATCTTCTCCGGGTTCTACTTTGAACCGTACAACATATTGTTTCCCCTCAGCGATCAGTCTGTCGATTTCTTCTTTCGGAAGCGTCAGGGAGTTCCGCATCTGCATCCGAGTCGAAGCATCATATTGGAAGTTCGGGATTTCTTTTCTTTTGGCTTCCAGTTCTTCAGGCGTATCAAAAGCTATATATGCTTTCCCGTCAGAGAGAAGTTGCTCTACATACTTCCGGTAGATGTCTTTACGTTCCGATTGGCGGTAAGGGGCATGATTTCCTCCATAGCCGACTCCCTCATCGAATTTTATTCCTAACCATTCGAGAGCTTCTATGATATAAGCTTCAGCCCCGGGAACAAATCGTTGAGAGTCGGTATCTTCGATTCGAAGAATCATATCTCCATTGTGCTGTTTGGCAAACAGGTAATTATAAAGGGCGGTTCTTACTCCACCGATATGTAGTGCTCCTGTAGGACTGGGAGCAAATCGTACTCTTACTTTTCTTTCGGGCATAGTATCGTTTTTTTGAAATCAGGGGACAAAATTAACTCTTTTTTTTGATTTCCTATACTTTATTATAGCAAAGACTGTTGAGTTTGCATTTCCTATATTATGAATCGAGCTCTTCCAACATTTTTTTTATTTCTTCATCTGTTTCGAATAGTTTATCTTTACAGAATTTTAATAAAGAAAGTGACCGGTTTGTATAAGTTTTCAGTTCGTCGATTTCACATTCATTATTCTGCAGCTTGGCGACAATTTCTTCGAGCTCGGCGATTGCTTGAGCATAAGTTTGTTTTTTCTTTTCAGCCATATTTTGTAGTTTAAATAATTATAGATTCTTTTTCTCCATCTTTGAAAAGGGTTGTGATTTTATCTCCCGGATGCAATTCTAAAATACTGCGAATTACTTTCCCTGACTTTAAAGTGAGGCTATACCCCTGTTTTAATATATGTTCCGGTGATGTTAAATCTATTGTTTTACCGAGAATATCGAGATGCTGTTTTTCTGTTTTTATCTTATAAGAAATCGCTTGGCGAAGAAAAAGTTCGAGCCGAGATAATTTCGACCGTTCCTGCGGTAAAGATTTTTCGATGATTCTTGGTAATAATACAGAGAGGTTATTAATATGGATTCTTTCCTTAAATAATTGTTCGCTTGATTTCTGGATAACAGCCTGTTGTATTTTTTGAATTCTGTTTTTTTCTGCCTGTACTTGCTGATCGAGCAGACGAGGGATTCCTTGAGTGACAGTAGAGAGAAGTTTTTCTTCTTTAAGTATGCGTTGTTGCAATAGAAAAGCGATGGTATCACGAAGATATACTCGTTGTTCATCGGCCTTTTGTGTCTGGGAAATTAACCATTCAGCAGCAGCGGTGGGTGTTTTTACTCGTGTGTTAGCGACTTTGTCGATAACGGTTTCGTCTCGATCGTGTCCTATACCCGTCAATATCGGTAACGGGAATTGAGCAATATGCTGAGCTAACAAATAACTATCGAAACAGCTTAATTCTGAAGTTGCTCCTCCACCTCTGATAATGACTACACCGTCGAAATTATCCGCTTGTTCATAAATTTTTTCTAATGCAGCGATAATGGAAGATTCTGCTTGATTGCCTTGCATGACGGCTTGAAAGAGAACGGTGTAAAAAACATACCCTTCGGTATTGTTCTTTAATTGGTTTGTAAAGTCTCCATATCCTGCTGCCGTTCGAGAGGATATTACGGCAATACGTTGTGGAGGAAAAGCCCATGTCAGTTCTTTATTCATGTCGATTACTCCTTCATCGGACAATTGACGTAGAATCTCTGCTCTGTGACGAGCTATATCCCCTAACGTATACGAAGGGTCTATATCATGTACGGTCAAAGTGAGTCCGTATAATTCATGAAAATCTATACTGACCTGAACCAGAACTTTTATACCGGCTCTGAATATTTCTCCGGTTTGTTCTTCAAAATAAGGCTTCAACATCAGGAATGTAGAAGCCCAGATTATTCCTTTTGCCTTTGCGATAATTTGGCCTGAACGACTGTCTTTTTCGGCAAATTCAAGATAACAATGTCCCGAATAATTTTCTCTTGCTTCGCTTATTTCGGCAGAGACCCAGTATCGTTCAGGAAATCCGTCATTCAGTGTTTCCCGAATCATAGAATTCAGTTCGTGTAAAGATATATCTTGAATGGCCATATTATATAAGCTTTGTAAATGTCAGACTTGTGTTTTATTCTGAGTATGTTTTTTTAAGTTATGTTGGTCCGAAATTATTCCACCGCCGATCACCTGATTGCCGGAATAGAATACAGCAGATTGTCCTGGAGTTACGGCAGATACAGGCTCTTTGAATTTAACGACTATATAGTTGTCATCTGTAAAAAATAGAGTTCCCCGAATTGCCGGACTCCGGTAACGGATTCGTATTTGAATCTCTCTGTCGGATATTTGATCGATAGGGATGTTTATAACGGGAGATTCTACAAGCATCTCGGTAGTCAGCAGATCTTCTTTATCACCTAATCTGATCGTATTTTTATACGGATTTATTTTTATTACATAGGCCGGATGTCCGAGAGCTATTTCCAAACCTTTTCTCTGGCCTATTGTATAAAACGGAAAGCCTTTATGCAGTCCCAACTTTTTTCCTTTCTTATCGACGAAAAAACCTTTGCCGACAACTTCATTCAGGTTAGGGATTTGTTGCAAGAGAAAATCTCGATAGTCATTCTCTATAAAGCATACTTCCATGCTCTCTTTTTTTTCGACTTTTTCTTTGAACCCTTTTTGAAGAACGTATGTTTTTATTTCTTCTTTTGTGATATTTCCTAAAGGAAATAATGTTCGGGAGAGTTCTTTCTGTCCGAGTCTCCATAGAAAATATGACTGATCTTTTTTCGGGTCTAAGCCTTTTTCGAGAATATACCTATTCATATTTTGGGTTATGCGTGCATAATGTCCGGTAGCGATGTAATCACATTCTAACCGATCGGCCTCATCAAGCAGATATTTCCATTTGAAATAAAGATTACACATGACACAAGGATTAGGAGTGCGTGCTCGTAGATATTCATTGATAAAAGATTGTACGACCGTTTTTCTGAATTCGTCTCTTACATCGAGTGTATAATGCGGGATGGCGAGTCTTTCTGCTAAAGATCGTGCCTCTAATACGTGGTCGGGTTCTTTTTGTCCGAGAGTGGAAAAATGAGAAGGAATATCCCACATTCGCAGTGTTATTCCCAAAACCTCGTATCCTTGGTCTTGTAACAGCATACATACGGCGGAACTGTCTATTCCTCCGCTCATCCCGACTAATACTTTTTTCTTTTCAGAATGTTTTGTTGCCATATTTAATCTTTATGGAATTGTAATATGCAAAAATAGAAAACTTTAAACAACTCTTGGAATCTTCTTTACTATAAAGATAAAAAGAAGAGGAGGATAAAATGATTTTTTACTCTACAAAAAAACGCAACAGATTGTTTTTAATCTGTTGCGTTTTTAGGAGAAGTCTAAAAATAGAATTTCCTTTTAAGAGAAGTTCCCTTAAAATATTGTTTATCCGTTATATTCGTCAGATACTGTCAATTTTTTTCTGCCTTTAGCACGACGGGCAGCTAATACGCGACGTCCGTTTGCGGTAGCCATTCTCGAACGGAAACCGTGTTTATTTTTTCTTTTTCTGTTTGAAGGTTGAAATGTTCTTTTCATTGCCGTATATTTTTTATCGTTATTATTTCAAAATTCGGACTGCAAAAATAGATACTTTTTTTTAATAAACCAAAGGATAAATGGTTTTTAGACAAAACTTTTGCGTTTTTTTCTGATTTAGATTATTTTTGTACCCGGAAATCAGTGTCCATAATCGAACAATAATTTCAAATAGATAAAAATATGATTAATGCACAAGACATCAAGAACGGAACATGCATCCGTTTAGACGGTAAATTGTACTACTGTATCGAATTTCTTCATGTGAAACCCGGAAAGGGAAATACATTCATGCGTACCAAACTGAAAGAGGTAGTAAGCGGACGCGTTCTTGACCGTCGTTTTAATATCGGTGAAAAACTGGAAGATGTTCGTGTAGAACGCCGTCCGTTCCAGTTTTCTTACAATGAAGGAGATCATTATCATTTTCTGAATCAGGAAACGTGGGATGATGTTACTATCGATAAGGATCTTATTACCGGCGTTGACTTCTTGAAAGAAGGAATGGTGATAGAAGTTGTTTCGGATGCATCTACCGAAACGGTATTGTTTGCAGAGCTTCCGGTAAAAGTGGAACTTCAAGTTACCTATACCGAACCGGGAATTAAGGGAGATACTGCAACGAATACTTTAAAGCCGGCTACCGTAGAAACCGGTGCTGAAGTTCGCGTTCCTTTGTTCATTAATACAGGTGAAACGATTCGTATCGATACGAGAACAGGGGAATATATGGAACGTGTCCGTTAAGTCTGAGAAAGATTTAATATATTATTGCAACGATCCGGTAGTGAAAAGTCCCGGATCGTTTTTTTGTTGAGACAAATGGAAAATATAAAAACTTGGACGAAAAGACTTTTTCGAAGAATCTCAAAAGTTTCTTAGATTGTGTGTCAAAAACAGGGACTTGTATAAAAATGTATAGAAAATTTTATACTTTTGTGCCCTGAATATAAATCTTCCGTGTGCTTGCTACCACGTTAAAAACAAGAACTCCTTTCTCGTGTCCGTATAATCCCGGAAGAATATAATCTGTTTTTATTTTAAAATTCAATAAGAAGTTATGAAGCAAAAAGAAACTGCGTTGGTTTGTTTTTCCGGAGGGCAGGATTCTACTACTTGTCTGTTTTGGGCGTTGTCGCATTTTGAATCGGTCGAGGCTGTCTGTTTTATTTATGGTCAGAAACATGTGAAAGAGGTAGATGTAGCCCGTAAAATTGCGGCAGAAGCAGGTGTTCCGTTTGAAGTCCTTGATGTTTCTTTGATAGGTCAGTTGACCCATAATTCGTTGACAGACTCCAGTATGGTAATGGACAAAGAAAAGCCTGAAGATTCTTATCCGAATACGTTTGTGCCTGGGCGCAACATGGTTTTTTTGACATTTGCAGCTATTAAGGCATTTCAAAAAGGAATACGGCATTTAGTGACGGGGGTGTCACAAGCCGATTTTAGCGGTTATCCTGATTGTCGGGATACTTTTGTCCGATCTTTGAACGTCTCTCTTAATTTGGCGATGGATACGCATTTTGAAATACATACGCCGTTGATGTGGAGAGATAAAGAGGCCGTATGGAGATTGTCTGATGAATTAGGAGTTTTCGATCTGGTTCGGAACGAGACATTGACCTGTTATAATGGTATCCTTGCTGATGGCTGTGGAGAATGCCCTGCTTGTAAATTACGGAAACACGGTTTGGATTTGTATTTGAAACATCGTAACGGATAGAAATAATTTCAGGAGTTTTTTTAACATAAAACTAAAAAATACATACCTTTGTCCTTTCTCATAATACAGATAATGCTATGCCGTATTTTTCAGTTATCATACCGGTTTATAACCGTCCGGATGAAGTTCGGGAATTATTAGAAAGTCTGAGCAAACAGACATTAAAAGATTTTGAGGTTCTTTTAATTGAGGATGGTTCTGTCAATCGGTGTGATACGGTAGCTCAGGAGTTTGACAAAGATCTGAATATCTGTTATTTCTATAAAGAAAATTCGGGGCGTAGTCTTACTCGGAATTATGGAATGGAAAGAGCCTCGGGAGAATATTTGATTTTTTTTGATTCTGATTGTATCATTCCCGAGCGTTATTTCGAGATTGTCAAAGCTCGCTTGGAGGAAGATTATGTCGATTGTTTCGGCGGGCCTGATGCGGCACATTCTTCTTTTAGTAATTTGCAAAAGGCGATCAGCTATTCTATGACTTCATTTTTTACTACAGGAGGTATTCGAGGTGGGAAAAAGGGTATGGAAAAGTTTACCCCGAGGACATTTAATATGGGCTTCTCTAAAGAGGTGTATAAGCGAGTGGGAGGTTTTAAAGATATGTTCGGCGAGGATATCGATTTGAGTTTACGAATTCAAAAAGCCGGTTTTCATACTGTTCTGATTCGGGATGCATTTGTATATCATAAACGTCGTGTGAGTTTTCGATCGTTTTATCGACAGGTTTCGGTATTCGGGAGAGCTCGTGTTGACTTATATTTGCTTCATCCGGAGTCGTTAAAGATCGTTCATCTTTTACCTGCGGCATTTGTACTTGGATCGTTGATATTGATCTTATTGTCATTTTTCTGTATATGGGCGTTACTCCCGTTGATTGTATATTTTTTGGCTCTGTTTTTTGAATCATTGGTTTGTAATCATAGTTTACGGATTGCGGGTTTGTCGGTTTTGACAAGTATCATACAGTTAGGCGGATATGGTATTGGTTTTTTAAGTGCATTTATTAAAAAAGTAGTTTTTCGTCAGACAGGAGACCTGAATGCAGACCTTGAGAGATTATATAAGAAGAAATAAGAAGATTACATATTCGTTTTTTATCTGCTAATGTTTAAAATGATATTTATTTCGCCTATTCTTTCCAAATATTCCCATTATCTCTATTGAAAATGTCGCTTTTGGACTATTAAATGCGATAAAGAGAACTTTTTTTATATCTATCTGTTGTTCTATCTTTGTCCGAGTTGGTGAAAAAGATAAAAAGATGGTTTTAAATGGAAAGGTTAAATAGGTTTCGAGTTTTTTGTTTTTCATCTTTTTGTGATAATATTCGCACGTATCTGGTTACGTTGTTTCTTCTGCTGTTCGGTGTATCGGTACAGGCACAGAAGACCGTGACGGGATATGTGACCGATTCTATTTCCGGTGAACCGGTTTCCTATGCCTCCGTGTATGTAAAAAGTACGGGAACAGGTACGAGAAGCGATGACGACGGTCGATTTGTATTGAAGCGCCCTTCAGGGGCTACTGAAATTGTTATTTCGGCTATCGGTTATGTTGAGAAAACCGTAAAACTTACGTCGGGGAGTAATACGACTTTGCAGATACAAATGAGACCAGCCGACTATCAGTTGAAGGAAGTTGTTGTTCGTCCGAAAAAAGAGCGGTATAAACGGAAAGGGAATCCTGCGGTAGATTTTGTGAAAAATGTTATGGCAGCTAATGAGAAGAATGATCCAAGACAACATGATTATTATTCTTATGAGAGATATGAAAAGGTTACCTTTGCTTTAAATGACTTTAAGAATAATAAAATTGCCGGGAAAAAGTATGATTTCTTGTCGGCTTATATAGACTCGTCCGATATTTCCCGGAAACCGGTATTGAATATTTCGGAACGGGAAAAGCTCGAGACAATCTATTTCCGTAAATCTCCTCATACCGAGAAAACAATAATTCTGGGGAAAAAACATTCTGGAATGGATGAGGTTATATCTCCCCAAGGTATGGAAGCGATGATGAACGAGACATTTAAGGACGTCGACTTATTTAAAAATAATATTTCCTTGTTTACGAATAAATTTGTAAGTCCTTTATCGTCAATAGGACCATCTTTCTATAAATATTATTTGGCAGATACAGTGGTTTTGGAGGGAGATTCCTGCGCGATATTGTCTTTTGCTCCTGCTAATTCCGAATCTTTCGGATTTGTCGGGCAGATGTGGGTAACTTTAGATTCCACATGGTTTGTAAAAAGAGCCCGTTTGCTTTTATCGACAAATATCAATCTGAATTTTGTAGAGGATATGGAAATTGACCAGAGTTATACGCGAGCTCCTGATGGGACACGTCTGGTTCAAAGGGATTTCTTGACTACGGATTTTAAATTAAAATCGAACAGTAAAAGCGGAATACATGCTCGAAGGCTAGTTACATTTAAAGACCAGAGCTTTGATCCTCCTGAAGATATGTCGATATTTAGTATTCCCGAAAAGGAAAAGTTGGCAGACGGAGCAGAGTCGAGGAAAGAGGATTTTTGGAAAGAACGTCGGCATGAACCTTTACAGGGAAAGGAGAATCTCGTTGCTCGAATGATGACGCAGTTGAGGTCTTATCCGGCTTTTTATTATACGGAGAAAGTTATCGGTGCTTTAGTTGCAGGATATATACCGACCCGAAAAGAGAAAAATCTTATTGATTTAGGACCGATGAATACGACAATCAGTGGAAACTCGTTAGAGGGTGCTCGATTTAGGGTCGGCGGGATGACTACAGCGAATTTGAATCCGCATTGGTTTGGTAAAGCTTATTTGGCATACGGAACTAAAGATAAGAAATTGAAATATTTAGCTGAAGTCGAATATTCATTTTTGCGGAAGAAGGAACATCAGAATGAGTTCCCTATACATTCTCTGAAAGCCTCGTATAATTATGATATAGATCAGTTGGGACAACATTATTTATATACGAATAAAGATAATGTGTTTCTTTCGGTAAAACGTAAGAGAGATAGTCGGGTGACCTATTTGCGAGATGCCCGTTTGGAATATACACGTGAATTTTACTCGGGGTTTTCTTATAAGGCAATTTTGCGTTATCGTACTCAGTATGCGACGCCGAATTTTGTCCCGTTTTTGAAAATGAGTGAGATAGAGGGAGAATATACTCCGGTGAAAGACTATTCTATGGGAGAGTTGGAGGTGCGGTTGCGATATGCACCGAATGAAAAATATTATCAAAGTAAATCATATCGTTATCCGGTTTCGTTGGATATGCCGGTTTTTACTTTATCTCATATCGTTGCGCATAAAGGAGTGATGGGTAGTGATTACTCGTATAATTGTACGGAATTCGGGTTTCAGAAACGATTTTGGTTTTCCGCATTCGGTTATACCGATGTGATATTACGGGCAGGAAAAGTTTGGGATAAAGTTCCGTTCCCGTTATTGCTTATTCCGAATGCGAATCTTTCATATACGATTCAGCCGGAATCGTTTACCCAGATGAATGCCATGGAATTTTTGAATGACCAATATGTATCGTGGGATGTTACCTATTATGCCAATGGTTGTATATTCAATCGGATACCGTTCTTAAAAAAACTGCAATGGAGAGAAGTCGGAACATTTCGAGGATGGTATGGGGATTTGAGTAAGAAAAATATCCCGACAGCTGAAAACGGATTGTTCGTATTCCCTGAAGGCAGTTATGTAATGGGGAAAATGCCTTATATGGAAGCCGGAGTGGGGATAGAAAATATTTTTAAGTTTCTTCGACTTGATTATGTCTGGCGTCTGACCTATCGGGATCATCCTCATATCAATAAACACGGAGTCCGTTTCTCCATGAGATTTACATTTTAGGGGCGTTGGTCTGAGCCGGTATGAATCCGATTATAAAAAATCCCGAATTAATGAATTCATTCCGTTTGAGAGGATTTCATGTTTTCGGGATTTTACTATGTAGATTCTTTGGGTTATAGAATTCGTTTGAAGTATTCGATAGTTTCTTTTAGACCATCTTCTAAAGCAATTGTCGGTTTCCACTTCAGCTTTTCTTTGGCCAAAGAGATATCGGGTTTTCTTTGAGTAGGGTCATCTGCCGGAAGAGGCATGAATACCAGTTTTGATTTCGACCCGGTGAGGCGAATGACCTTTTCTGCTAATTCGAGCATAGTAAATTCTCCCGGATTTCCAAGATTGACAGGTCCGATAAAGTTTTCATTTTCCATCATTCGAATCATGCCTTCTACCAAATCGCTTACGTATTGAAAACTGCGGGTTTGCAATCCGTTTCCGTAAATTGTCAAATCTTTTCCTTGTAAAGCTTGGACGATAAAATTAGAAACTACTCGACCGTCTTGCGGGTGCATATTCGGTCCGTAGGTGTTGAATATACGGATTATACGAATATCCACATTGTTACATCTGTGATAATCCATAAATAAGGTTTCGGCACAGCGTTTACCTTCATCATAACAAGAACGAATACCAATAGGATTGACATTTCCCCAATAACTTTCTACTTGCGGATGTATTTGGGGATCTCCGTAAACTTCGCTTGTAGAGGCTTGTAAGACCCGGGCTCCGGTCTTTTTTGCAATTCCCAATACATTTATAGAGCCTAATATAGAAGCTTTTATTGTTTGAATGGGGTCGTATTGGTAATGTATGGGAGATGCCGGACAAGCCAGATTGTATATTTGGTCGGTTTCGAGATAATAAGGCGTTGTAATGTCGTGGCGAATGACTTCGAAATAGGGATTTTTCAATAAATGAACGATATTTTCTTTACTCCCTGTAAAAAAGTTATCCAGACATATTACTTCATTGCCTTCGTCTAAAAGTCGTTCACATAAGTGAGAACCGATGAATCCGGCTCCTCCGGTAACTAATATTCTCTTTTTCATAAAAGGTGTTATTGAATAAGTCTTAAGAGCAAATGTCGTAAAAAAATATGTATGACCGAAATTTATTTCCGGATTCTTTTGAACGAATATAAAAAGGGCTATATTCGTTTCTGATTTATTATTGCTATATGATGAAAATGAGAGATAAAATGGTGATAACCGATTGGGCTTTGGAAGATAGACCTCGGGAAAAAATGCTTTTAAAGGGCATTCGCTCATTATCGAATGCCGAACTGATCGCAATTTTGATAGGTTCGGGAAATAGGAGGGAAACTGCGGTGGAATTATCGCAACGTATTTTGAATAATATGGGGAATAGTCTGAACCGTTTGGGAAAAGTTTCTGTACAAGACCTTACCGGACAATTTGAGGGTATAGGAGAAGCTAAAGCTATCAGCATTATTGCTGCATTAGAGTTAGGGCGTAGGAGGAAAAGCGAGGATGTCTTGACAAGGCGCAAGATAACTTGTAGCAGAGATGTTTATGATTTGATGTATGCGTCTATGGTAGATTTGCCTCAAGAAGAATTTTGGATTGTGCTGTTAAATGTAGCCAATACGGTTTTGGATACTATCCGCATCAGCCAAGGTGGAACTGCAGCAACCTTGGTCGATGTCAAATTGGTTCTTAAACCTGCGATTTTGCAGCAAGCATCTTCGATAATGTTATGCCACAATCACCCTTCTAATAATACTACTCCGAGTCAGGCGGATTATGACTTGACTGCTAAGATTGTTTCTGCAGCGTCTTTTTTAGATATTCGAGTTCTCGACCATCTGATTATTTGTGAAAGCGGGTATTATAGTTTTGCTGATGAAGGACGTTTATAAAGTATTCTGTATTCTGAAAAAGAGACAGAAGATCTTCTAAAAAACGAAAAGTAGCCTGTTTTTAAGATTTTAGCTCAGATAAAGTCTTAAAAACAGGCTATTGATAATGATTACTTGTTTGATTGCCCGTCGGTTTTATACCAATCAGAATACATCAAGTAATTTTTTGCAATTTTTTGATTGATTTCTTTTGATTGTTCGGGATCTACCATTTTTATAAATTTAGCGGGTGCACCTCCCCATAGTTCACCCGGTTTTATTTCTGTTTTGCTTAAGACAACAGACCCTGCGGCGACAATAGCTCCTTCGCCTACTACGGCATGATCGAGTATCACCGATCCCATACCTATAAGAGCACCGTCTTTTATCGTAGCTCCGTGTATGGTGACGTTGTGTCCGATTGAGACGTCATTCCCGATTTCTATTGTCGATTTTTGGTAAAGAGTGTGAAGTACCGATCCGTCTTGAATATTTACCCGGTTCCCGATATGAATGGAATTTACGTCTCCCCGTAAAACCGCGTTGAACCATATACTGCAATCGTTGCCTAAAACAACATCGCCTATAAGGGTTGCATTATCTGCTAAGAAACAATTGTTCCCGATTTCGGGGGTGTACCCCCGAACGCTTTTTATAAGAGCCATAGTCTGATTTTTAAAGTTTATCTGTTGCTTTTTTTAACCATTCTTTTGCTTCACTGTCCAATGCCGGACTCAGTTTTTCGAATACAGTTTGATGGTAGTTATCCAGCCATTCTATTTCTTCTTTTGTTAATAAAGTTTTGTCTATGGCATTCTTATCTATCGGGAAAAGCGTAAGTGTCTCGAATTTGTAGAACTTACCGAAATCTGTATCACGATCTTCAACGACCAAAGTTAAGTTTTCGGTGCGAATACCGTATTCTCCGGCAATGTAAACACCCGGTTCGTTAGATGTAACCATACCCGGAGTCAAAGGTGTGGGATTCTCTTCTAAGCGGATGTTTTGAGGACCTTCGTGCACATTAAGAAAATGTCCGATGCCATGACCCGTCCCGTGAAGATAATTCTGCCCTTCGTTCCAAAGAAATCGTCTTGCCAGAATATCTATTTGTGCACCTCTTGTTCCTTGAGGAAACCGACATGTCGCAATGCCGATATGGCCTTTTAACACTAATGTGAAATCTCTTTTTTGTTTTGCACTCAGTTTTCCCAAAGCAATAGTGCGGGTAATATCGGTTGTTCCGTCGAGATACTGAGCTCCGGAGTCTATTAATAGGAAACCTTCCGGTTTCAGAGTTGCATTTGTTTCGGGAGTAGCGCTATAATGCACAATGGCTCCGTGGGCATTGAACCCTGCTATTGTGGAAAAACTTTCTCCAACGTAAAGGGCTTGCTGGGAACGGTATTCTCTCAATTTCTCACTAATTGTGATTTCTGTAACATTCCCGTCTTTCACATGAGATTCTAACCACCGGAAAAAATGAACTAATGCGACTCCGTCTCGTATCATCGCATCTTTAAATCCCGCTATTTCGGTTTTATTTTTCAAGCTTTTTTCCCAAGTAATAGGGGAATTGCCGAAAATGATTTTTTGTCCGCTTGAGATAGCATTGACCAGACTATAATTGATCTTTCGAGGGTCTATAAATATAGTTTCCGATCCGGAAAGGTTTTTTAAAAAATCATAAATTTTTTCGTATTGGGCGATTTTAATGTTGTTTTCTTGTAGGTATTCAGCCGTGTCTTTATTGATCTTTTGGGCATTGACAAATAATATCCGTTCTTTTTCCGAGATATAAGAGAAACAAATTCCTACAGGATTGCACGGAACATCCGTTCCTCTAATATTTAAAAACCAAGCAATTTCATCTAATGCTGCTAACAGGATGGCATTAGCGCCTTCTGCTTTTATCTTATTTAATATTCTGGATATTTTGCTTTCGGTAGATTCCCCGCTATATTTCTCAGGATACACGAATATAGGATCGTTCGGAATTGAAGGTCGGTCATCCCAGATTTTCTCAAATGGAGTGAAATCTGAGATTAGAGAAAATTCTTTATCTTCGAAATAGTGTTTTAATTGTTGAGCTTCGCTGTACGAAAACATCGATCCGTCTATTCCGATTACAGACCCTGAAGGTAATGTATCGACCAGCCATTTTTGAATTGATGGAGTTTCGGGCAGCCCATCTTTAAAAAGGATGAAATCGCTTCCTTCAAGTTGAATTCCTGCTTGGAGGAAATAGCGGGAATCTGTCCATAGCCCGGCCTGCTTTTCTGTTACGACAGCAGTCCCGGCCGATCCGTTGAATCCGGATATCCATCCACGAGCTTTCCAATGGTCTGCACTGTATTCGCTTAAGTGGGGATCGGTTCCCGGAATGATAAAAGCCGATATTTGCCGTTCGTTCATTATTTGCCGAAGAGCTTTTACTCGTTCTAAAGTTGGATTTTTAGTCATATTCGGTAAGTTTTATTCCTTGAAATTAATATGGGTCATTTTTTTTAATTGATATATAAATCATTAACCTCTTGCATACAAAGGTATGATTTAATATTTAGAAATGAAAAATCAGAATGTGTATATTTTTTAGAGAATCAATTGTCGTAGATGTCTTTATAAATAGTTTTTTTATGGTGCAAAAAATGTAAAAAAGGACTCTAAACGGTGAAAATAATATCGAAAGGTTTGTTTATCAAGAAACAATGTTTAATTTTGCACCGCGTTTTTAGATGATAAAATCTTTTAATTATAAAAAATATGATAGTAGTTCCAGTAAAAGAAGGCGAAAACATTGAAAAGGCATTGAAGAAATTCAAAAGAAAATTTGAGAAAACCGGTGTGATTAAAGAACTTAGAAACAGACAAGCATTTGAAAAACCTTCGGTTGCTAATCGTAAAAAAATAATGCGCGCCATTTATATTCAGAAATTGCAACAAGTGGAGGAATAAAAACATTCTCTTTAGTTGGAAGATTGAATTCTTTTTTTTACATTCGTAGCGTAAGTCAAAAGCTACGCTCTTTATGTGTATTGAATCATTTCTAAGATATATTCGGTATGAGAAGAACTTTTCTTCCCATACCGTTCTGTCTTATAGAAATGATTTGTTGCAGTTTGTAGACTATTATGTTGCTTGTAAGGACGAAAGGTTTGCTCCCAAATCTGTAGACCAGGATCTGGTTCGAAATTGGATTGTGTATTTGGTCGAAAAGGGGAGGATGCCTCGGTCTATTAGTCGTAAAGTCTCTGCATTGCGTTCGTTCTTTAAATTTTTGGTCAAAGAGGGAATTATTCCTTTTACGCCTGTACAGAATATTCAGTTGCCTAAGATTAGTAAACCGTTACCTGCTTTTTTAAAAGAAGAAGAGATGGATTTGCTATTGGATGGTATTGATTTCGGAGATGACTTTCGAGGTGTTAGGGATAAGTTGATTATAAATATGTTTTATTCTACCGGTATTCGTCGTGGAGAGTTGATCGAGTTACGAGATGCGGATGTGGATATTTATATGTCTGCAATGAAGGTTACAGGGAAACGTAATAAACAACGAATTATTCCTTTTGGGGAGGAACTCCGTATTCAGATAGAGGGGTACCGAAGTGTTAGGGACAGAGATGTGAAGGGGGAACATAAGACTTTTTTTGTAAAAGAAGATGGGCAGCCTCTTTATCCTGAGCTTGTATACAGGATCGTGACTCGTTATTTGAATATGGTAAGTACGTTGACCAAAAAAAGTCCCCATGTGTTGCGTCACACATTTGCTTCGGCAATGCTGAACAACGGGGCGGAATTGAACAGTATAAAAGAGTTGCTTGGGCATAGTTCTTTAGCTTCGACGGAAGTGTATACGCATATTACGTTCGAAGAATTAAAACAAAGTTATAAACAGGCTCATCCTCGAGCCGAAAAAAAAGGAGGGCGTTATGAAAATTAGTATTCAATCGATTCATTTTGATGCTTCGGCACAGCTCGAAAGTTTTATTCAGAAAAAAGTTGCGAAATTGGGTCAGTACTGTGACGATATTATGTCTGCAGAAGTTGTTTTGAAAGTTGTTAAGCCCGAGACCGCTCAAAATAAAGAGGCTTCTATCAAATTGTTGGTTCCGAAGAATGTAAACACAGTACGTGTCGTATCGATCATATAGTCTCCCTTTTTATAGGACAAAGTGGAATTCTGCGGCTGGAAAGACATACCTACATTCAACTGATACTTCTGACGAATGAAGCGTAAACCCACTGAAGCATCATGGTTATAGTAACGATATTCGGCATTCTTACTCAAGCTGTCCACTGCATGAGCTTCGTATCCGGAAGGAAGGGTCCCCCCGATAGTCCAATCGGGATAATCCAGTAAATCGAATGTGGTCTTGTCACTTTTACTGTATTTATACTGGAACTGGTAGCTGAATTGTAAGAAAGTAGCCTTTGCAATCGGTTCGCTATAAGTCACTTGTGCCGTATAGTTATAATTGTGTGTAGGAGTTGTAATATACTGATTACGATACAAGATGGAGTCACCCCCCAAATGATTCAACAATTGGTAATAACGTGTTTCGGATTGCGTATATTGGTCGTTATCATTATCTCCATAACCAAAAACCCCACGGAAAGTCAGGTTACGTCCTTTATTATTCAATTTCCGGTTAACCTGCAAAGTGGCATTTCCCGACAGACTATTCCCCTTGGACAGCGAAGCACTGTTGGTAGCATTTACACGGATATCTTTCAGCGGATCATCGGAAAGATTGTCAAAATTCAGATAATCATTCGGATTTG
>OGFM01000128.1_pt1 | contig 67924 bp, 54 predicted proteins | sample 1570871 | NCBI WGS metagenome assembly OGFM01 (sample SAMEA2581957, study PRJEB24529) | metagenome | biome: Human gut stool | place: China | collected 2011
GGTGGCTTTCACGCACAGGCAGGACGCGTGGCGTACTTCTGTACGCGAGCGGTCTGACTGCGCGGGGAAACGCCGCATCAACGGTGCTTTCACGCCCCGTGCCGCTTAGAAGAGACGTATGCGCGAGGGCAGGAACTCGCTGCGGTAGGCGTAGAGCGACTTTATGTACTTGTCCGCCTTCGGGTAGTTCAGGAACGACATCGTCTTCGGGTCGTACACCAGCGGAATGTTCGGTTCGCAGAGCGCGACCATTCCCAGCAACGCCATTTCCGTGAACGGAGCCGCGTAGTCGAAATTGCCAACCGACTGCCTGCCTTCCAAGCAGCAGATTGCCCATTCCTTGTGCGGATTGTTCGGGGCAACCGAGCGGGGAATCGTCTTCTTCGGGAGCGCGCCCGATTTCGCCAAATCCTTCATGCGCGAAGCCGGCCAAATGCGCGAGCCTACGCCGTATTCGTTGGTGTAGACTGTTTCCTTTGTGCCGACGATGAATGTCGCGTTGTTGTTGCGCGGGTCGTCGAGGAACGACTTGTCCACGCGCTTAATCGCCTTCGGCTTTCTGCCGCCGTCGTACCAGTGCAGGCGGATTCTGTTGTCGACGCCGCGCGGGTTGACGAACGTCATAACAGACGACGCCTGACTCGGCCAGCTGTAATCGTTGAAAGGCGTAGAGTTGCCCTTGACGCTCATCGGGAAGCCGAGGTCGAACGCCGAATACGGAACGTCGAGGAAGTGGCACGCCATGTCGCCAGCCGCGCCCGTGCCGTAGTTGCGCAGACCGCGCCATTTGAACGGGAGGAAATCTTTATTATAGGGCTGATAGGGCGCGACGCCGAGCCACAGGTTGTAGTCGAGCGTGGCGGGAACGGGCTGACCCGCAGGCATTTTGAGGTCTCCCTGCGGCCAAATCGGGCGGTTTGTCCAAATGTGGATGTCTTCGATTTCACCGAGGATTCCGGCTTCGTACCATTCGCGGATTACGCGCCAGCCCTCGTTGGTGTGCCCCTGATTGCCCATTTGCGTGATGACGCCAGCCTTTTTGGCGAGACGCTTCAATTCTTCCGCTTCCCAAATTGTGCGGGTAAGTGGCTTTTCGCAGAAGACGTGCTTGCCGTTGGCAATTGCCCACGCGGCAATCGGGTAGTGCATGTGGTCGGGAGTGCAGACGGCGACGGCGTCGATGGAATCGCCGAGCTTGTCGAACATCACGCGGTAGTCGCGGAAGCGGGGAACTGCGGGGAAATCCTTGTAGGCCTTTGCCGCGCGGACGTCGTCAACGTCGCAGAACGCGGTGAGCTTGACCCTTTCGAACGCGCCGAGCGACTTGACCGCCGCATAGCCGCGGCCGCCGCAACCGACAACCGCCACGCGGAGCAGTTCGTTTGCGCCGAATTTTTTGGTTTCGCCGAACGCGGAACGTCCGCCGAGGAACATAGCGGCACTGCCGAGCAACGCCGAATTTTTGAGGAACTCTCTTCTGTTGAACATGTTTTAGCCTTTGTAGTTAAGTAAAATCGGGGAAAAGCCGCGCGGACGCGGCATTTTCGAAAGGACGTACGCCTTGCGGCGGGCGAGGCTCGCGACTCCCCTTAAACATGTAAAATTCAAAAAGAAGTGCCAAAATAGTCAACAATTTTTTGCGTCCAAAAGCCGCGCCGAGCATGCTGCGGCGCAATTTTTCGAAATTCCGTTAAAAAATTTAAAGAAAACGCTTGATTTGTCCGAAAAAAGAATAGAGTATTATGACGGTTCGCGGGAGATTTGCCGTTGGCAAGTGTCGCCCGAACCGTCAACCTCAATAGAGGCGTTCTATGAAATACCGAAAAGAAAACGTCGCCGTGTTCGACTACGAACTGCGCGACGGAAACAAATTCGGCGCAACAAAATACCGCTGCCGCCCGTCGGCTTCGCTGGAAGAATACATTGAGCGGGAGTTAAAGCTCGACGGTTTTTTCCGCAACAACCGCGAAATTACGGGCGCGCAAAGGGCGTTTGCGCTGAATTAGTCGCAATCGCGACGCGGGTGCGGCGAAAACTCGAACGGGCAACGACGCACTCATAAAAAAGGGGCGACCGCTATCAAGCAGGTCGCCCTTTTTTTGTGCGGACGGGAAATTGCAAGCCAAAATCCCGCGCCTTTTTTGCTCCGGATATTTGCGCGGCGGGGGGAGGCGTCCGAAAAAAACTTGCCTTGAAAATCCGCCTACATAGAACATTGCGCCATGACACATGCGAAATTTATTTTTGCCGCAGGCGCGGCGTTCGTGCTCGCGTCGGCCGCCGCAACTGCGAAAAACTACGGCGCGCTCGAAATAGAGCCGAAAGGCACGGCGGTTTCGAACGGGACGAAAATGTCGGTTGTGTGGCGTTTCGTAAGGCAGGAGGAAGCCGTAAAAATAGGCTCGGAAAAATCGGGCGAAAAGCTCTACGAGCTGTCGGGCGCGATTTCGACGAAAAAAATCGGCGAAATGAAAATCGCCCAAAGGGTAGAAAAAATTTCGGACTCACGGACGCGCTTCGAGGCGGAAACCGAAATAGTGGGCACGCCGCCGCGCGGCTCGAAGCTCCGCCCGTCGTTCCAGTTCCACCTGCCCGCCGACGTCTTCGACGGCAGGATTTTCGCCGACGGCAAAAGCGTCGCGCCGGAGACAAAACAATTTTCGGCGTCGGAGCTTTCCATACAGTCGGAAAACGGCGAGCTTAAAATAAGCGGGAAGCTCGACGTAGCGATAAAGGAGAGCGTGCGGCAGAAAGTGCTGAAATACCGCTCGATTTCGATAATGTTCGACGAGCTTGGCGGAGGAAAATACAAGACGGCTCTCGACTTCTCGTTCGACAAGAACAAAAAGCCCGTCCCGCTCGCGAACGAGTACACAGTGGGGGAATCGCGCGACTACATGCCGATGCCGAACCCGCGCAAAACAAAAAAGAACAGCGCGCTCGACTTCTCCTTCCTGCTCGACGCCCCCGCGGGCAAATACGGCTTCGTCAGGGCTGCCGGCGACTCTTTCGTGTTCGAAAAACGCCCCGACCGCAAGGCGCGGTTTTTCGGCGCAAACGTCTGCCAGACCGCAACCATTCCGTCGGGAGAGTCGGCAACCGCGCTCGCCGAAGAGTTCGCTGCGTCGGGCTACAACACCGCCCGCCTCCACCAGTTCTCGCCAATTCTGCGCGGCAAAATGGGCGACTTCGCCGAGCTAAACCAAAAGAGCATGGACAAGTTCGACTTCCTCTTCGCCGAGCTTAAAAAGCGTGGAATCTACATCACTACCGACTTCTACGCCTCGGGCAGGCTCTTCCCCGAAGAATTCGACGACGTAGCCTACCGCGGCGACAACATGAAGGCGCTGTTTTTCGTCTCAGACAAAGCCCGCGCGGCGTTGAAGCGGTTTATCGCAAACTTTCTCAACCACGTCAACCCCTACACGGGCTTGGCGTACAAGGACGAGCCTGCGCTGGTTTTCGCGAGCGTCGTCAACGAAGACTGCATCGAAAACGCGCGGAATTTCGTAATCCGCACGCACCTCGACTACGACATCGCAAAGCCGCTTTACGAAAAATGGCTCGCGGGAAAGCCCGCCCTCCCCGACGGAATCGACGAGAACGAAAAATTCCAAATCTTCCTCGTCGAGCGCTACGAAAGCTTCTACCGCGAAATGTCCGCCTATATAAAGTCAATCGCGCCCAACATGCTGCTCACCGACCAGACAAACGGCGGCAAGCTCCTCACGACGGTCATGGCGGAACGCTACGACGTCTACGACACCCACCTCTACAACGGGCACCCGCTGTTCTACGAAAACCGCTTCACAACCCCCATGTATGTAGACCCCGCAGACCCGCTCGAAAAGCGCGGCGGCGCGTTCATGAAAATCGGCGCAACGCGCCTGCTGACAAAGCCCACGGCGATTACCGAGTGGGACTACGTGCGCCCCAATCCCCGCGCGGCGGTCGGCGGGCTGCTCGTCGGCGCGTACTCGGCGCTGAACGGCGTCGACGGGCTTTGGCAGTTCTGCTACACGCACCACGAAAAGAACATCTGCGGGAATCCGCCGCTGGGAATTTTCGAGACAGCAGGCGACGCCGCGAGAACGCTCGCCAACAAAATAGGCTCGCTGATGTTCCTGCGCGGCGACATCGCCGAAAGCGGAAAAACCGTGGCGCTTGCCGTCTCCGACAAGCCGTTCGACAAATGCAAAAACGGCGACGCGTACAAATTCTGCGACGCCCTCGCGGAGCTTGCTCTTGTGGCGAAGTCGGGAGTCGTTGCGGCGGCGGACATGCCCTCGCTCGAAAAAAAGCTCCCCAAAGACACCGCCGCCGTGCTCTACACCGACGCCGCGTTTGCACCGAAAGACCGCAAGACTTTCGGGGCGTCGGAAAGCGCGGAAAAAATCGCGAACAGGGTTTTCCTCGACGACGGCGGAATCAAAAACGGCGTCTACACAAGCTCGACGGGAGAGCTGAAACTCGATTCGGCAAAAGCCCGCTGGAAGGCGGTCGCGCCGCGAATCGAAGCGTTTGCGCAAAACGGAGGCTCGGCGCAAAAGGGGAAATTCGCGCGGGTCGAAAACACGGACGGCTGGTCGATTGTCGCGCTGTGCTCGCTCGACGGCGCGGAGCTTGGGAAGTCGAAGCGCATTCTCGCCGCGCACATAAGCAACATCATGAACGGCGGCGACAGATTCGGCGGGCGCAACTTTGCGACCCTCCTCGGAAAGGGAAGCGGCGGCTACCTGCTCGCGCGGGCGGAGTCGAAAATCGAGTTCGCAAAAAGGCTCGACGGCTTCAAATGCTTCGCGCTCGACGCAATGGGCAAACGCATTGCGGAAATCCCGATTGAAAGAACCGAAAACGGCGCAAAACTCACCCTTTCCACCCACAATAAGTTCGGCGCGACAATCGCCTACGAGCTTTCCGCCGAATAGCAAAAAACGCCCCCCAAGACGCCCTCCCCCGCGCCCCGACGGCGCAAGCGCCTTTCGGGGCGTCATTTTTTTGTGGAAATCCGCGCCGAAAAGTGTTTTAGTAGCCCGATTTTATGGAATTTAAAAAATAGAAATATTATGTCTACATTCAAATTCGCAGTTTTGCCCGGCGACGGTATCGGGCCGGAAGTAATGGACGCGGCACTCGAAGTTCTCGACGCCGCATGCAAAAAACACGAGCACTCGCTCGACTACAAAATCTGCGCCGTAGGCGGCGCGGGCATAGACCAGTTCGGCAAGGCGCTGCCCGACTCGACGGTCGAAACCTGCAAGAATTCCGACGCAATCCTGTTCGGCTCGGTCGGCGGCCCGAAGTGGGAACACCTCCCCCCCGCGGAACAGCCCGAACGCGCCGCGCTTCTGCCTATCCGCAAAATCTTCAAGCTCTTTGCGAACATCAGACCCGGACTGCTCTACCCGCAGCTTACCGACGCCTCGCCGCTTAAATCGGAGCGCATTCCCGACGGCATCGACATCGTCTGCATACGCGAGCTTACGGGCGGCATCTACTTCGGCGAGAAGAAGACGTGGACGGAACCCAGCGGCGAGCTTGCCGCGTGCGACACCATGATGTACCGCGTAAGCGAAATCGAACGCATCGCCGAGGTTGCGGGCAACACGGCGATGGCGCGCAACAAGAAAATCTGCTCAATCGACAAGGCGAACGTCCTCGAAACGTCTGTGCTCTGGCGCAAGACGGTAACGGAATACTTCAAGAAGCACTTCCCCGAAATCCAGCTGACCTACATGTATGTAGACAACGCCGCAATGCAGCTTGCGCGCGACCCCAACCAGTTCGACGTCTTCTTCACCGAAAACATGTTCGGCGACATTCTTTCCGACGAAATGGCGGTAATCTGCGGCTCGCTCGGCATGCTTTGCAGCGCGTCGCTTGGCGACATCAAGAACTCGCTCGGCTTGAAGTTCGGCCTGTACGAACCCGCGGGCGGCACCGCTCCCGACATCGCGGGCAAGGGCATAGCAAACCCCTGCGCCCAGATTCTGTCGGCGGCGTTGATGCTCCGCTACTCGTTCGGACAGGACGAAATCGCGGCGGAAATCGAAAAGGCGGTGCGCGGCGCGGTATGCTCCGGCGTGCGCACGGGCGACATCGCGTTCGGCATGAAAGCCGTCTCCACCGACGAGATGAAACGCGCCGTCATCGAAAGACTCTAATAAACACAAAATATCCATATGGAATCCGCAGAAATTAGAAAAAGTTTTCTGGAATTTTTCAAATCGAAGGGGCACACGATAGTTCCGTCGGCGCCGCTGCTGCCGACATCGCCCAACCTGCTCTTCACGAACGCGGGGATGAACCAGTTTGTTCCGTACTTTCTGGGCGAGGAAAAAAATCCGTTTCTGCGCGCCGCCGACACGCAAAAGTGCATTCGCGCGGGCGGCAAACACAACGACCTCGAAGACGTGGGCTTCGACACATACCACCACACGTTCTTCGAAATGCTCGGCAACTGGTCTTTCGGAGACTACTTCAAGAAAGAGGCAATCAACTGGGCTTGGGAGCTTCTTGTGGACGTGTGGAAATTCCCCAAGGAACGCCTGTACGCGACGGTCTACAACCCGTCGGAGGGAGAGCCCGCGGAGTTCGACGAAGAGGCGTACGGCTACTGGGTCGAAGTGTTCGAAAAGTACGGGCTTGACCCGAAAGTCCACATCAAAAAATGCGGCAAGAAAGACAACTTCTGGATGATGGGAGAAACCGGCCCCTGCGGCCCCTGCTCCGAAATCCATATGGATTTGACCCCAAAGGGCGACACCGAGGGCGCGCTCGTAAACGCAGGCTCGCCGCTTTGCATAGAAATCTGGAATCTGGTTTTCATGCAGTTCAACGCGCAGCCCGACGGCACGTTCGTTCCGCTTAAAAGCAAGAATATCGACACGGGCATGGGCTTCGAGCGCGTCGCGGGAATCATGGCGACTACAAAGAATTTCGCCGACTTCTCGCAGCTCGCCTCGAACTACAACAGCGACCTCTTTACCGACATCTTCAAATACATCTCGCACATGTCGGGCAAAGTATACAGGGGAACGCTCCCAAAAGACCCGCGCGACATGTCCGCGCAGGAGCTTACCGACTGCGTTTTCCGCGTGCTCGCCGACCACGTCAGAACACTCACGTTCTCTATTGCCGACGGAATTATCCCCGGAAACGAGGGCAGGAACTACGTTCTGCGCCGCATTCTCCGCCGCGCGGTGATGTACGGAAAGCGCCTCGGGCTCGAACGCGGCTTCTTCACAAAGCTCACCGAGCCCGTCATAGAAAAAATGTCGCCGTTCTTCCCAGAGCTTAAAGAGCAGCGCAAGATGATTGTAAAGACAATCGAGGCCGAGGAAACGAGCTTCGCGCGAACCCTCGACAGGGGCTTGGAGCTTCTCGACAGAATCACGACGACCGACGGCAAAATCAGCGGCGAACAGGCGTTCGCGCTCTACGACACATTCGGATTCCCCATCGACCTCACAGAGCTTATCGCCAGAGAACGCAACATGCCCGTAGATACCGAGGGCTTCGAGCGCGAAATGGAAAAGCAGCGCAAGCGCGCCCGCGACGCGCAGACGCGCAAGGTCATCAGCGTATCAGACCTCTCCGAGGCTGGGCACGCTACGCAGTTCATAGGGTACAGCTCCGACAACCTCGCGAATTTCACGACGACAATCAGCGCGATTCTCGAAGACGAAGACGCCGACTACATCATTCTGCCCCAGACCCCGTTCTATGCGGAAAAGGGCGGACAGGTCGGCGACACGGGCTTCATCGAAATCGACGGCGTGGCGCACGAAGTAATAGACACAAAGGCGGACAAGGCAGACCACATTCTCCACAAAGTCCGCAAGGGCGTGTTCAAAAGCGGAATGGTCGGGCGCGAAGTAGTGGTGTCGGTGGACTGCCTGCGCAGACGCGCAATCCAGCGCCACCACACGGCGACGCACATTCTGCACTGGGCGATGAGGCAGGTTCTGGGAACGCATATCAGACAGGCGGGCTCGTACGTAGACGCCGAACGCCTGCGCTTCGACTTTACCCACTACGAAGCCCCGACGCCCGAACAGCTCGAAGAAATCGAAAGGCTCGCCAACGCGAAAATCCTCATGAACGAGCCGGTCAAGTGGCGCGTGCTGCCCCGCAACGAAGTCCCGCCCGAATGCATGGCGCTCTTCTCGGAAAAATACGGCGCGGTTGTGCGCATGGTGGAAGTGGGCAGTTTCAGCAAGGAGCTTTGCGGCGGCACGCACGTTGCGGCTCTCGGCGAAATCGGCTTCATAAAAATCCTCGGCGAGGGCGCGATTTCCGCGGGAACGCGCCGCATAGAGGCGGTTGCGGGCGTGGCGGCGCTGAACCGCGTGGACAAAATGCAGTCGACGCTCGGCGAAGTCTCCCGCGCGCTCTCGTGCAAGCCCGAAGAGGCGTCGGCAAGGCTCAAAAAGCTCGTCGAAGCAAAGAACGAGCTTGAAAGGGAGCTTAAAAATTTCAGAAAGGAAAGCGCGGGCAAGCTCGCAAAGAGCCTCGCAAACGACGCAATACTCAAAGACGGAAAAACTCCGTTCATGGTGAGAATCGTCGAAGCGGAAAACCCCGCGGAGATGCGCCAGCTTGCGGTTGACGCAATCAGGGAGCGTCCCGACGGCGTGGCGGTGCTGGGGGCGGCTTTCGGCGAAAAGGCGACGGTGCTCGCGCTCTGCTCTCCCGACGCGGTCGCGGCGGGAATCAAGGCGGGCGACATCGTGCGAGAGCTCGCGGGCAAGCTCGGCGGCAAGGGCGGCGGCAAGCCCGACTTCGCCCAGGGCGGCGGCTCGGCGAAGGACATCGCAAAAATCTTCGACGAATACAAAGCCGAAATAAAATAACGCCATGTATTTAAAGCAGCTGACAATCAACGGGTTCAAGAGCTTCGCCGACAGGACGGAGCTACCCCTTACCCCCGGCATTACCTGCATTGTCGGCCCCAACGGCTGCGGCAAAAGCAACATTGTAGACTCAATTCGCTGGGTGTTGGGCGAGCAGAGCGCAAAGGCGCTGCGCGGCGGAAAAATGCAGGACGTCATTTTTCAGGGCACGGAAACGCGCAAGCCGCTGCAATTCTGCGAAGTCAGCCTGCTTTTTTCGGACTGCGAAGGCCAGCTTGGCACAAACTTCAACGAAGTGGAAATCACGCGGCGCGTCGGGCGCGACGAAGGCAGCGAATACTTCATCAACGGCAAGGCGGCGCGCCTTAAAGACATTCAGACGCTGTTCATGGACACGGGCGTCGGGCGGGTGTCGTACTCGTTCATGGTGCAGGGGCAAATCGACCAGATTCTGTCTTCGAACCCCGGCGAGAGACGCTCGATTTTCGAAGAGGCGGCGGGCATTACAAAATACAAAACGCAACGCCGCGAAGCCCTCAACAAGCTCGCGCTCGTAGACCAAAACCTCGCGCGGGCGACGGACAGAATCGAGGAAATCGGGCGGCAAATCGGCACGCTGAAACGTCAGGCGTCGAAAGCGCTGCGCTACAAGCGGGCGAGTTTCAGGCTGAGGCACCTCGACCTCGCGCTGAACGCAAAAAACTACGCCGACCGCTCCGAGCAGCTCAAAGCCGACGAGGAAACGCTGAAAAAAATTTCGTCCGACATTTTCGAGCTTGACCGCAAGCTCGCGGCGGCGGAGGAAACCCTCGCCCGCATGCGCGCCGAGCGCGGCGAATGCGCCGCCCAGCTTGAATACCTGCGCCAAAGCGCGGCGGAAACGCGCTCGCAAAAGGAGCAGGCGGAAAGAAACTGCGAGTTCGCGGCGGTCAGAAAGCGCGACCTCGCCGAACGCATAGAACAGATTTCGACAGAGCTTGCCTCGCTCAACGAACAGCTCGCGGCTCTCGAAGGCAGGGCAAAAGGCGACGCCGAAGTAAAGCAAATGCAGCTGAACTTGGTGTCCGCCGACGACGAAGTTTTCCGCAGGCAGAGCGAGGAACTTGCCGAAACGGAAAGCATGCTCCGCGCCGCGGAGGAGGAACTCTCGAAGGCAAAGCGCGACGCCCTCATGGGCGAAAGCTCCATTACGCGCCTCAGGGCGAACTGCACGACGCTCGAAGTCGATTTGAAGTCGTACCAAGTGCGCCACGCGGCGGTGTCGGACTCCGTCTTCCAGCTGAAAGAGGAAAGCGCGGCTCTCGAAAACCGCAAAAACGAGCTTGACGCCGCCCTCGAAAGCGCAAACGAAAGGCTCGGCAACGCCGAGGCGGACACTACCGACGCCCAAGCCCGTTCGGAGGAACTGCGCGCGCAGTACCGCAACAGACAGGCGGAAATCCAGCAGCTCGACAGACAGCTTGCGAGCAAAAGCGCAAGGCTCGGGCTTCTCAACGATTTCCAGTCGCGCATGGAGGGCTTCTCGGAGGGCGTCAAGGCGATTGTCAAGGGGCGTCTTTCGGAGTGCATAGACCCGTCGAACGTGAAAATCGCAAGCCAAAACGTGGAGGTCGCCGACGGCTGGACTTCCGCGTTCGAAACGCTCCTCGGAAGCGCGCTCGACGCCGTCGTTTTGGAGGACTCCTCCAAGCTCGCCCAGACGCTCTCGCTTCTGCGCGAAAGAAACCTCGGCAACGCCTGCATTCAGATTCCGCAGTCGAACTTCGGGGAGTCGCAGACGCCGCTGCCCGACGGAATCCGCAGGGGCGCGGACGTCGTCAAAACAGACAGGGAAGACCTTAAACGCTTTGCGGCAAACCTCGTTGCGGGCTGCTATTTCTGCGAAAACATAGCCGACTTTGCGGCGTTTGCGGCGGCGTCGCCCGACTTCAAATTCGTGGCCGCCGTCGCCCGCGACGGCAGCATGCTCGACGCCCGCGGAATCGTCTACGCCGCCAGCGGCGAAAAGCGCGACACCGAAAGCAGCTTCATTTTGAGGAATCAGGAAATCAAACGCCTGAAAGCCGAAATAGAATCCGAAAACGCCGCCCTCACCTCGCTCACCGAGGGCGCAATGGAAATCAACGCGCAGCTCGACGCCGCCGAGCGCGAGATTGAAAACCGCAAAAACGCAGCCGCCGAAATCAAGCGCGAAATCGCGTCGATAAACGGACAGACGGCGGGGGTTGCGGCGTCGCTGGCCGAGAAAAAAGCGGAGATTGAAAAGAAGTCGGCGTCGCTGGCGGAGATGGAAAACTCGCGCTTCGAGGCGCAGGACAAGCTCGACTCCGCGACAAAGGCTCTCGCGGAGGCGGAGCAGACAATAGAAAACGCCCGCAACCTCACAGAGCAAAAGGAGCGCGAAATCGCCGAACTGCGCGAAAGCAAAGACCAAAAATACGCGGTCGTTTCCGAAACGCGCCTCGAGCTGGCGCAGAAACGCTCGCGCCTCGAAAGCCTCGAACGCGGGCTGGCGGCGACCGCCGAACAGCAGAACGAGACAAGGATTTTGATAGAAAAACGCTCGGCGGAGTCGCGCTCGCTTTCCGAGCAAATCGCGAAGTTCGACGACGAAACAGCCTCCGAAAACCGCCGAGCCGAAACCCTCGCCGAAACCCTCCGCGAGCAGCTCGAAACGATAGAGGCAGGGCGCGTGAAATTTTCCGAATGCGAAAACAAAATCGCCGCGTTCGAGGCGTCGCTCACGGGCGACCGCGAAGCGCAAATGCGCAACAACGCCGCGAAAAACGAATGCGACGTCCGCGTGGCAAAGCTTCGCGCAAAGCTCGACTATGTGGCGGAGCGCGTGCTCAACGAGTACGAGACGGAAATAGCGTCGGTAGACTGGAAGTCGGAGCTTTGGAAGTCGGACGAAGAATTCGAGTCTAAAATAAAGCTCGAAGAATTGGAGGAAGGCGAAGTCGCCCCCAAGCCCAAGCGCGAGCGCGGCGAACCCACCGAAGCCGACCTCGCCGAAATGGACAACACCGACTTCTCCAAAATTGACGACGAAGTGCGCGAGCTGCGCGAGCGCATAAACGCCATGGGCGCGGTAAACCTCGTGGCAATCGAGGAATACGCCGAGCTGAAAGAACGCTACGACTTCCTCAAAAAGCAAACCGACGACCTCTGGACGTCGAAAAACGCGCTCGTCGCCGACATCGACGAAATCAACGCCACAAGCCAAAAGCTTTTTGCCGACACTTTCGAGCAAATCAAAAAGAATTTCCAGTTCACTTTCCAGAAAATCTTCGGCGGCGGCACTGCCGACCTCAAACTGGTCGAGACCGAAGACGTGCTCGACAGCGGCATCGAAATCGTCGCGCGTCCCCCAGGAACGGTTCTCAAAAGCCTGTCGCTGCTTTCGGGCGGGCAGAGGACGATGACTGCGGTCTCCCTCCTCTTTGCAATCTACATGGTAAAGCCAAGCCCGTTCTGCGTGCTCGACGAGCTTGACGCCCCCCTCGACGACGCCAACATCGGGCGCTACACCGACCTGCTCAAAGAGTTTACCCACTACTCGCAGTTCCTTGTAATCTCGCACAACAAAAGGACGATGTCGGCGGCGCAGACAATCTTCGGCGTCACCATGCAGGAGCGCGGCGTCACCCGCCTAATCTCCATGAAACTAAAAGATGCAGGCTAGCAGCCTGCACGGGTGCGAGTCGCACCTCCCGAAACTTGGGGGCTGACGCCCCCGGGGGTGGATTTCGCTTTGCGAAATTCTCCCCCCCCCAAGTCTAGAGCCTTGACGCCAACAGAGGGGGCTACCGCCCCCAAAAGGCGGGCGCGAGCCGCGGGCGCAAGGTGCGCCTCCCTACGGAGCTTCGCTCCTTTCTGTGGTTATGCGGCGCGGGTATACCCGCGCCTTTCCCCGTTTAGTTCGTATTGGCTTCGCCAATTACTTGCATTGGGAAATGCGATGTTGGAAAGAAACGGATTTAAACAGACAAAAACACGGCAAGGGCGCAAAAATTCGGAAAGAAAAAAATAGGCAAAAAAAGCTTCTTGACAAAAGCGCGGCAAAGCGTAGTGTTCATATTTTTAATAAATTTCAAAGAGGTAATCTACCATGGGACAACCAAAACGCAAACAATCTAAACAGCGCACGCGTATCCGCCGCGCCGCAAACCATTACGAACTTCCCCAGTTCGCAAAAGACCCGACGGACGGCTCCATCTGCATGTCGCACAGGGTTAACCCCTCCAACGGTATGTACCGCGGCAAGCAGGTAATCAGCGTTAAAGTTTAGTTCTTAAAGTCGATAGGCTTTTTTCATCGTAATGCGGGATTTATTTTAATTAATAACTCCCGCGTTTTCTTTAATCGGGGGTCGTGTTTTCGAGCTTCGTTTTGCAAAGCTCTTTCCTCTTTTTGGGGAAAAGCGCGGTCGGCTTTTGGGGTTGACTATTCGGCGTTTTTAACCGAAACTTCCAGCCGATTTTTTCTCAGAAAATCAACACGTCATTTTCGATGAGCAACTCAATCCCAACAATAGCCGTAGACGTCATGGGCTCCGACCTCGGGCCAGAAGAATTGATTATCGGCGTCCGGCAGGCACTTTCCTCCGACAAAAGCGACTTCCGCATTATCGTTGTCGGAGATGACAAGGTTATTTCGCCGTTGCTCGTCCGCCACGACGTTCTCAAAGACAACCGCGTGCAGGTCTACAACGCCTCGGAAGTCATCGAAATGGACGAAAAGCCCATTCAGGCCATGAAAACCAAGCGCGACTCCTCCATGATGCGCGCGATAGACCTCGTGAAAATCGGCACTGCCGACGCCGTTCTCAGCTGCGGAAACACCGGCGCTCTCATGGCGGGCGGCACTATCAGACTCCGCACAATGGACGGCATTGAACGCCCCGCACTCGGCACGGTTATCCCCGGAAAGTTCAAAAATTTCATAATGATTGACGTCGGCGCGGCTCCCGACCCGAAACCCGAAAGCCTTGTAGACAACGCCATTTTGGGCGCAAACTACGCGCACGTGGCTCTCGGAATAAAAAATCCGCGCGTGGGGCTGCTTAGCAACGGCACGGAAGACTGCAAGGGCAACAGCCTTGTCCAGACCGCGCACAGGCTTTTCAAGGCGCAGGAGGGCGTTATAAACTACGGCGGGCTTATCGAAGGCTTCGGGCTTTTCGACGGCGAGTTCGACGTTGTCGTATGCGACGGTTTTACGGGAAACGTCGTGCTGAAATCGCTCGAAAGCTCGGTCAGAATGTTCAAGGACATTCTCAAAGAGGAAATCATGCGCTCGTGGGTCTACAAGCTCGGCATTCTGATTGCCCGCGGGGCTTTCAAAAACCTGAAAAAACGCCTGCCCATCGACAAATTTTCGGGCGCGCCCCTGCTCGGTCTGAACGGGCTTGTGGTCAAGGCGCACGGGTCGAGCAACCGCAAGCAGATTGCGGGAGCGATAGAAATCACTCTGCGCTGCCTGCGCAAACACATGCAGTCGCGCATTAAGGAGGACGTTTCGCGCCTCAAAGAAATCGTCGAAAAGAACAAGGAAACCGCCCGCGAGCGCGAGCGCAAGTCGGCGGAAGAGCACAACACGACGGGCTGAAAAAATCATCGGGGAAGGCTACAAATGTTTTAAGCTTTCCCCTTATAAAACGCGGCACTGCCGCAAAAAAAACATCGGACCAAATTTTATCTGAAAGCGACATGAATTTCAAAAAGCCAAACTCCATCGTAATCGCGGGCACGGGAAGCTACGTCCCCGAAAAGACCGTCTCGAACGACGACCTCGCAAAATTTCTCGACACTTCCGACGAATGGATTTTCGAGCGTTCGGGAATACGCCGCAGGCACATCGCAGCCGACGGCGAAGCCGCCTCGGACATGGCTCTCGCGGCGGCGAAGAACGCCCTCGAAAACGCGGGAATCGCCGCCGCCGACATAGACTTGGTCATCGTCACGACCGTCAACCCCGACATGATGTTCCCCTCCACAGCCTGCCTTTTGCAGGCAAAGCTCGGAATCCGCAACAACATTCCGTGCTTCGACCTAAGCGCGGCGTGCTCGGGCTTCGTCTACGGCACGGAGGTCGCGACCCGCATGATGCAAAGCGGGCTTTACAAAAACGCGCTCGTGGTAAGCTCGGAAAAAATGAGCAGCATTGTCGACTGGACGGACAGGTCAACCTGCGTGCTCTTCGGCGACGGCGCGGGCGCGGTCGTGCTCAGCGCCTCCGACGCGGAAAACACGGGGATTCTCGGAACGGTTCTGGGCGCGGACGGCTCCGACACCGCAATGCTGCGCATGCCCGCGGGAGGCTCGCTCATGCCGACATCTGCCGAGACCGTCGAAAAACGCCTGCACTTTGTGCAAATGGACGGGCGCGAGGTCTTTAAACACGCGGTGAAAATCATGCAGGAAAAGGCGCTCGAAGTGCTCGACCTCTGCAAAGTGCCGCCCGAAAAAGTTTCGCTTCTGATTCCGCATCAGGCGAACACGCGCATTATAGAAAGCGTGGCGAAACGCCTGAAAATTCCCTCGGAAAAAGTATACGTCAACATAGAAAACTACGCAAACACGTCGTCGGCGTCGATTCCGATTGCGCTCGACGAAGCCGCCCGCAACGGCAGAATCAAAAAGGGAGACTACGTTCTGTTCGTGGCGTTCGGCGCGGGTCTGACGTGGGGCGCAACGCTCGTGCTCTTCTAAGGGGCTGGCGGGATTTCGGCGGCGGAATTTTTCGTTTTTTTCGCAGGGAAAAATCCGTGTTTCTTCGGCGGGATTTCCGCTACTTGCGCAGAGCGTAAAATTCAGCCGCGAAAATCGGGCTTAGGCGTTTTTCCGCAGTCCGAAAACGTAAGAATCACTACGGCGGAGACTATCAGCACTATACCCGCAACGAGGTTTGCCGTGCACGATTCCCCCAAAAACACTACGCTTAGCGAAACCGCGGTAAGCGGCTCGAACGCGCCCAAAACCGCCGCGACGGTCGGCCCAGCGTATTTGACGGAATAGGCTATCGCCGTTATCGAAACCGCAGTCGGGATAAGCGCAAGCCCGCATGAATCGAGAATTTCGGAAGCAGTCTGCGGCGCGGCAACGCCGCCCGCAACCGCGCACTTTGCGAACGTAAAAACCGACGCGAGCCCCAAAACCCAAAGCGTAAGTTTAAGCCCGCCGATACCCGCAAGCGGCGACGCCTTTTTAATTATCACCATGTAGAACGCGTAGGAAAGCGCGGAGAGAACCACGAACACCGAGCCTAAGAAATCTACCGAAAGCTCCGCGCCGTCGAGCGCGATTGCCGCAACCCCCGCGACGGACAGGAATATCGACGAAAACACCGCAAGCCCGAATTTTTCGCCGAAAAACAGCGACATTATCAGAGCCGTGAAAATCGGATAGGAAAACAGAAGCGTGGAAGCCACCCCCGCCGACATTTTCGTAAACGACCAAAACAACGCCTCCGCCGAAAACGCGAAAAGCGCGCCAAGAAGCGCAAGCCAGCCGACCGCGCGAAGCGGAACGCGCAATCCGCCGCGCTCGGAAAACAGAGCGACGGACGCAAGCAAAACCGCCGCGCCGAAGAAACGCCAGAACATCATCGAGTCTACGGGAAAGCCCGCGCGGATAAGCCGCACCCCGAAAAGCGGGTTCGTGCCGTACGCCACCGCCGAGAGCATTCCGAAAAATATTCCCAAGAATTTGGACATTGCCGCCCCCTATTCTACCGCCGACCGCGCAAAAGACTTCAAAACGTAGAACACCATGCCGCCCGAAATCAGCGCGTACACAAAGCCGTGAACGGGATTTCCGAACGCCGAAACCGAAACGATGTCGACCACAATCGACGGCGTGAGCGCGCACAGCGCAAGCCTTGCGCACTGCCAAAACGTAAGGATAGGATAAACCGTGCGCGAGAGCACGAATGCGGCGATAGTCGTGAGCGAGACGAAAACTGCGTTCGTCGGAATCACGAAAAGGAAGAGGCACGCAAGCGGCGCGATTATGTAAAGCAGCGTGTTTTTCGACGGAAGCATTGCGTCCACGCCGCGCCCGTCCAAAAGTTTGTCGTAGCCCGCGAGCGAAAAGAAAGTCTCGCCGCCGTCTGGCAGGTAGAACGAAACCCTGTCGCGCTCAAACGCGAACATCAGGTCTTTCGTCTTCACGGCGTCAACATAGTTCCGGCTTGCGACGGCGAAGACTTTTCCGTCGCGCCCGCGCAGTTCGACGTCCGCGCCGTCGGGGGTTTTGACGCGCCCGTTTTCGACCTTCACGCCTTTGAGTAGTTCGAGCGCGGGGGCAATCGAGCCGTCGTAAAATTCGCCGAGTACGCGGTGCGTTGCAAGCATCGCCGACGCCGACGAAAGCAGGGAAAGCAGAAAGAAGTACAGAACCGATTTCCACTTCCAGCCGAAAACCGCGTTTTTGTATGCGTCCGTGTTGCCGAACGACAGCCAAAGCATTTTAAATACGTCCATGGTTTTTATTTTTTAGACACCGCCTTTTCGAAAGAGTCTGGCAGCGGAGCTTCCGCGCGGAACTCGACCGTCCGCCCGCCGATTTCGACTGAAAGCCTCGTTTTCAGGCAGTGGAGGAAGAGTCTGTTGAGCTTGGAGGAAGCCCTGAATTTTTTGTTGAATGCGAAATTTCCGTAAGTGGCGTCGCCCAGAATCGGCAGCCCGTGCTTTGCGCACTGCACGCGAAGCTGGTGCGTAAGCCCCGTGCGCGGCATGAGGCGCAGAACCGACAGTCCGCCCGCGACGCGCAAGCGCGCGAAGTCGGTCTTTGCGGGAAGCCCGCCCGATTCGGAGGAAGTGCGCACAACCCTGCCCTCGCGGTGCGGGCGCAGCCTGTCAACCCACGTTCCGCGCGGCGCGGCGACGCCAACGCAGATTGCGACGTACTCCTTTTCGACCGCCTTGTTTTTGAATGCAGCCCGCGCGGCAAGCGCGACCGCCTCGTCGCGGGCGGCAATCACCACGCCCGAAGTCGGCGAGTCGAGCCTGTTTACAAGAAAGAGCCTTTGCCCGCCGCCCCAGCGGTAGAACTCTCCGTCGAAATCGTATTCCGCGCGGAGCATTGCGGGCTTCGCGTTGGCGGAGGGATTCGGGTTCGGGTGCGTAGCCCTGCCCTCGCGCTTGCCGATTGCCACAAGCCCGCATTCGTCGAAAGCAAGAACCTCGCAGCCGTTCGAGAGCGGCAGACTTTTCACAAATTCTTTCATCGGTAGTGGAATGTTATGCGCACGGACTGCTCCTGATTGCCGAACGCGGCGACCATTTCGCGCGTCCATTCGCCGTAGGGGGCGGTCGTGAGAATCGACTGCTCGCAAAGGCCGCTGCCCGTGTTTGTTGAGTTCGAAAACACTATGTTGAATTTCGTCAATTCGCCGAGCGAATTCAAATAGTATTCGGCGACGACTATCGTGCCCACCGCAGTGCCCAAGTCGTACTTCGACGCAAGCAGATTCCACTGGCGCGAGATTGCCTCAATCATGCGCTGTTGGTACGCGCCGAATTCGCTGAACCGCGAATCGCAGGCGACGGTGCCGCGCGCGCTCGCGTGCGTGGGATTGTTGGCAAGCGGGCCTGCGGGGATTTTCATGCTGAGCGTCGGGCGCGGGCGCGGCGCGGGAAGCGGCTCTTCGGCGGAAGCAGGCGCGGGGGTTTGCGACGCCTGCGGAGTCGGAGGAGTTGCGGAAGTCTGCGCGGGCGGACGGGCTTGCGATTGCGACGGCTTGCCCGCGCCCTTTTTTTGCGCATTGCCCGCGCCCTGCGACGCGGCGTTTCCGCCGTCCGATTTGTCGGGCTTCGAAGCGTCCGCGCGGGCGTCCGATTTTGCGGAGTCGGACTTGCCCGAATCTTTTGCGGTCGTTTTTTCAGTCAAAGGTTTTTTCGAAATTTTGAGAAATGCGTCGGGGTCGTCGGGAGTTTTTTCGTCGGCGTCAGAATCGCTTTGTTCGGCTTTCGGCGCGTTGGAAGGCTGCGCCGGCTCGGCGGCGTTTCCGCCCGACTGCGCCCCGCCGTTTTCAGGCGGATTCCCCGAAGAAGCCCCGTCTTGCTCCGAAGCCTCCGATTCGGAACGCGCCGAAGTTTGCGCGTCGGCTTGCGCCGTTTGCGCCTGTTGGGGCTGCTCCGCACTTGTATGCGGCGCGGAGGGCGAGCCGCCCCCCGACTGTTGCGCCGACGCTTCGTCGGGCTGCGCGGGGCGTTCGAGCGGGCGTTCGAGAGTCTGCATGACGGATTCGGGCGAATATTTGTCGTCGTCGGAACTCGTGCCCGATACGATTTTCTGGCTGTCCGTGTTCTCGCCCACAACGAACGGCTTGCGCGACTTCGAAGCGGGGTCGGGAATTTCGTCCGCCGCCCGCTGGTCTTTGAAAGATTCGGGGGCGTCGGGCGAGTCGGGCACGGCGTCGTTGCCGAAAGGGTTTGCCTCTATGAATTCGGGTTTGCGGTTTTCGAGCTTGGGAGGGAGGATTTCGAGTTTCAATTCGCCGTCGTCGCTTTCGGGCGCGGCGTGCGCGAACTCGTCGGGAACTACGCAGTACGCGCCGACGTGGAGCAGCGCAGTGAGAACAAGCGCGGCGAGTGCGGCGGGAACGTCGTATCGGTTGCCGTCGCGATAGAAGTCGCTGTCGAAATTCCCGCGCATTAGCCTAAATTTTAAGTTCCGCCGCAAGCATATCGAGCGTGCTTTCGGCGAGGGCGACGGGCAGCCCCATTACGTTGTCGAAATCCCCGTCGATTTTTTCTATTATCATCGAGCCGCATTCCTGAGCGGCGTACGCGCCCGCCTTGTCGAGCACGTCCACTTTCGAGACATATTCCGAAATCGCGTCGGCGTCGAGGCTCTTGAAATGCACGCGCGACTCTCCGCACGCGGTTTTAGTCCTAAGCTCCGCGCCGTCGAAATACGCCGCGCACACGCCCGTGAACACCGAATGCACCCCGCCACGCAACTCGGCGAGCATGCGCTTTGCGTCGGCGATGTCGCGCGGTTTGCCGTAGATTTTGGAGTTGCGGTACACGACGGTATCCGCGCCCAGCACCAGCCGCTCCGCGTTCTCCCGCGCGGCGCGCGACGCCTTCAATTCGGCGTTCGAGACCGCGAGCCTTTCGGGCGGCGCGGAAACGTCGGCGTCTTCCGACACGTCGGCTACGCGCACGTCGAACGGCACTCCCGCCCGTTCGAGAAGCTCCCTGCGGCGCGGGCTCGCCGACGCCAAAATAATCCTGCCTGCGTATTTCATTTTAAAAACCGCGATTTTTCCAAACGCTCCGAAAAACGCAAAACAAAAAACGGGGCGCGGCGCGCAGAAAAAATTATCGACAACGACGACGCATTTTTGTTAGGTTCAAATTTCTCAACAAACTCTACAAAAACAGGAGGAATCACACATGAAAAAATACGCTCTCGCCTGCGCGGCAGCCGCGCTCGCGCTCTCGGCGCAATGCCTGAACGCCGAAATCTTCGAGCTTAAAAGCCCGAAAGCGCAAATAAAAATAGACGACAAGGGCAACTTGGTGTCGCTCAAAAACCTCGAAAAGAACCGCGAATACGCGGGCGGAGAGGGGCTCTGGCGGATAATCTATCAGGACGGGCTTTCGCTCGAAGAAAGCGTAGAGAGCGAAAACGCGCCCGTGAAAGTTTCGAAGAACGGCGGAAAAATCACGCTCGAATACGGCGGCGAATTTCCCGTGAAAGTCGAGTGCTCGCTCGACGGCGACGAAATCGCGTTTTCGTCGGAAATAAAAAACGCCTCGAAAGACAAAATTTTGCGCGAGTTCCAGTTCCCGATTATAAAGTCGGCGAAAATCAAAAAGGACACCGTCCTCTACTGGGCGAGCGCAAGCGGCACGAAAATCCCCGACGTCCGCAAATGGCTCATGGGCGGCTTTAAATCCTACATGGCGCAGGACAACAAGGCAATCGAGCGCTACGACGTCTACCCCTCGCCGATGTCGCTCAACTACTTCGTGCTCGACGACGGCGACTGCGCCCTCTACTTCGCAAACCACGACCCGAATTTCGAAAAGACTCTCCACCTCTTCCGCACGCGCAAAATAGGCGGCAGGGGCGACTTCGAATACGGCGGAATCGACGCGACGATGGCGAAATACCCATTCCTGAAAGCTGGCGAATCCAAGAAATTCGCCGACTTCGTCGTAGCCCCGCATTCGGGCGACTGGCACGTCTCGGCAAAGAAATACCGCAAGTGGGCCGACACTTGGTACAAGCACATTCCGATTGCCGAGACTTTCAAAAAGTCGAACGGCTGGCAGAGAATCATCATGCGCCACCAATATGGCAAGGTGCTATTCCGCTACGACCAGCTGCCCGAAATCCGCAAGGCGGGCAAAAAGGCGGGCATCGACACTATCCTCATGTTCGGCTGGTGGAAGGAGGGCATGGACGCAGGCTACCCCGAATACACGCCCGACGACACTCAGGGCGGCGACGAAGCCCTCAAAAAATGGATTAAGGAATTCCAAAAGGACGGCGGCAAAGTCAATCTCTACTACAACGGGCAGCTCATCGACATGGGCACGAACTTCTACCGCACGCTCGGCAAAAAAATATCCGTCAAGCGCGCGGACGGCACGGAGCACATGGAACGCTATCCGTTCGGCGGCGACGGCACGGCTCTGCGGGTCTTCGGAAACAAGACATTCGTGACGGCTTGCCCCGCGACAAGGGAATGGCTGGAAATCCTCAAAAAGCTCGCCGACCGCGCAATCGCGCTCGGAGCCGACGGCGTGTTCTTCGACCAGCTAGGCTTCAAAAGCGAGCTTTGCTACGACGAATCGCACGGGCACTCCATTCCCGCGCAGGACATCATGAAGTACAAGCACAACATGCTCAAAGAGCTTCGCGCCTACGTCCGCTCGAAAAAGCCCGACATGAGCATGGGAATCGAATGGGTGAGCGACCCGACCTCCATGTACGCCGACTATATCCACGCGGTCTCCCCCAACCTGTACATAACCCACAAGGATAAAAACGGCGTGCCCGCCACAAACTACGCGCCCATGTACTACTACACATTCCCTGAAGTGTACACTACCAACCGCGACATCTACAACAACCAAAACGTGCCGTTCCGCTGCAACCTGACTTTCATGCGCGGCTGGCGCGAGGACGCCGCGGTCTACCGCTGCCGCGCGACCCTCGACGAAACGCCCGTCTATCAGGCGTATCTCGCAAAAATCGACGCCCTTCGCGACAAGTTCCGCGACACCGTCCTCAACGGCGCATTCAGAGACACAGACCTCGCGAAGTCGTCGAACCCGAACATGTACTACTCCACGTTCGAGAACGACAGTCAGGTTGCGGTCGTGGCAATGCACCCGCACGCCAAAACCGTCGAAACTGCGTTCGAAGTTCCGAACTGCAAATTCGTCGAAAGCGGCGGAATCGGAGACTTCAAAGTTGAGGCAGACGGCTCAAAGGCGAAAGTCGGAATCGGCAAGGACGGAATCGCCGTGCTGCTTTTCGAAAAAAAATAGCGCATTGCAATTTGCCGGCAAGAACGCGCCCGATTGACGGGGCGCGTTTTTTTGCGCCTCCGCGCAAAAAAAATTGGTTGACCGACCGAAGAAAAACAAAGATAATCGCTTTGTTTTCGGGTGCTGTTTAGCCCCCGAACGCGCGGCTTTGAAAATCCGCGCATGTTCTTTGTTTGCGCGGAAACCCACGCTCAATAAATGTAAACCAAAACGAAAAACCAACCGATGAAAAACGAAAAAAAACTGTTCGCGGAATTCCAGCCGTCGACATATCGGGAATGGTACGCCGAAGCCGAAAAGCTTCTGAAAGGCGCGCCGTTCGAGAAGAAAATGTTTACAAAAACCCCCGAGGGCATAACCCTCAAACCCATCTACAATAAGGATGACATCGATTTCGAAACGTCGCTCCCAGGGTTTGACGACTATGTCCGCGGAACGGACGCGGCGGGCAACAAGGCGTCTCCGTGGAAAATATCGCAGGAGCTTGCCGCCGACACCGCAGGGGAATTCAACGCAAAAATCCTCGACGCGCTCAACAAGGGGCAGACGTCCGTCGAAATACTCGTAAACGACGGCGCAAACAACGGCTTGGACTTCGCCTCCGCAAAGGATTTCGCCGAAGCCCTCGACGGCGTCGAATGCGGCTGCGTAGACATTTTCGCACACGGCGACACGATCGGCGCGGGAACGCAGGCGGCGTTGTTCGCCTCGCAAAAAGGCAAAAAACTTTCGGGCGGAATTTTCTTCGACCCGCTCGGCGCGTTCGCAAAATCGGGCAAAATTTCGCCCGACGCCGCCTACGGCGAAATGTTCGCAATGGCGTCCTACAACGCCGCAAACATGCCGAACTTCACGGCAATCGGCGTCGACACATCGGCATACTCCTCCGCGGGCGCAAGCGCGGTCGAGGAGGCGGGAGCGGCGTTCGCGACGGCGGTTGCTTATATCCGCGCAATGCTCGAACGCGGCATGGAAATAGACGATGCCGCAAAGCAAATCAGGTTCAGGGTATGCATCGGCGGAAACTTCTTCATGGAAATCGCAAAAATCCGCGCAATGCGCATGGTGTGGGCGAAAATCGTCTCCGAATTCGGCGGCAACGAAAGGAAAATCAAGCTTTCGGCGCGGACGGCAAAATTCAACAAAACAGTGTTCGACCCCTACGTCAACATGTTGAGAACCGCGACGGAGGCGTTCTCCGGCGTCGTCGGCGGAGTCGATTCAATGACGGTCGGCGCGTTCGACGAAATAATCCGCAAGCCCGACGAATTCTCCGAAAGAATCGCCCGCAACCAGCAGATTATTTTGCAGGAGGAATGCAATTTGGCGGACGTAATCGACCCCGCGGGCGGCTCGTACTATGTGGAAAACCTCACGCGCGAGCTTGCCGCAAAAATTTGGGAGTTCTTCTCTAAAATCGAATCGCTCGGCGGAATGCTCGAAGCGTTGAAGTCGGGCGCGGTGCAAGACGCAATCGCCGCGACCGCCGCGGGCAGAAAAAAGCTCTACGACACCCGCAGAAGCTCGGTAGTCGGCACAAACAACTACGCAAACCTCTCCGAAAAGCCGCTTGAAAAGCGCGAATACCAAAAACGCGCCCAGCCCGCAAAGACGCAGGCGTTCGACCTCGGCGGCGCAAAGGGCGCGGACGCGTTCGCAAAACTGCTCGAAGCCGCGGACAAGGGCGCGGGCATCGACGGCATGAACGCGGCGTTCGGCGGCGGCGAAACGGTAGAGGCAAAGCCGCTCGCGGCGCACAGAGCCGTGGAGCACTTCGAAGCCCTGCGCCGCGCAAGCGCGGAATTCAAAAAGAAGAACGGCTTTGCGCCGAAAATCTTCCTCGCAACAATGGGCCCGCTCTTGCAGCACAAAATCCGCGCGGACTTTATCCGCGGATTCTTCGAAGTCGGCGGCTTCGACGTCGTCTACCCGAACGGTTTTGAATCGGGCGAAGCGGCGGCAAAGGCTTTCGCCGAAAGCGGCGCGAAATACGCCGTGATTTGCTCGACCGACGACACCTACCCGACGCTCGTCCCCGAAACGACGCGCGCAATCAAGGCAGTCGCGCCCGACGCAACCGTCTACATGGCGGGCGTTCCCGCCCCCGAAGCCGAACCCGCGTACAAAGAGGCGGGCTACGACGGCGCGGTAAGCATAAAGAGCAACAACTACGAAACGTTGAAGTCGATTCTTTCGGCACTCGGCGTTCTCTAAAAAAGCGGAGGAGAATTCTACAATGAGCAAAAATCCCGATTTTACAAAAATCGCCTTCGAAACGCCCAAGACGAAAGCGTCGATGAAAGACTGGAAAGCCGACATCGAAAAGAAGACGGGCAAAAGCCTCGACGACCTCGTCGTGGAAACAATGGAGCAGATTCCCGTAAAGCCGCTCTACACGGCGGCGGACACGGAAAATCTCGAACACACGGGCTTCACGGCGGGCATCGCGCCCAACCTCAGAGGGCCCTACGCGACAATGTACGTCGTGCGCCCGTGGACGGTGCGCCAATACGCGGGCTTCTCTACGGCGGAGGAATCGAACGCGTTTTACCGCAGAAACCTCGCGGCGGGGCAGAAGGGGCTTTCGATTGCGTTCGACCTCGCGACCCACAGAGGCTACGACTCCGACCACCCGCGCGTTGTCGGCGACGTCGGCAAGGCGGGCGTCGCGGTCGATTCAATCATGGACATGCAGGTGCTCTTCGACAAAATCCCGCTCTCGCAGGTCTCGGTTTCGATGACGATGAACGGCGCGGTTCTGCCGATTCTGGCGTTCTACATCGTCGCGGGGCTTGAACAGGGCGCGAAGCTCGAACAGCTTGCGGGCACTATCCAGAACGACATTCTCAAAGAGTTCATGGTGCGCAACACCTACATCTACCCGCCGACGCCCTCGATGAAAATCATCGGCGACATCTTTGCGTACACGTCGAAAAACATGCCGAAATTCAACAGCATTTCGATTTCTGGCTACCACATGCAGGAGGCGGGCGCAACCGCCGACCTCGAAATGGCCTACACGCTCGCCGACGGGCTTGAATACCTGCGCGAGGGCGAAAAGGCGGGACTGCTCGTGGACCAGTTCGCGCCGCGCCTCTCGTTCTTCTGGGCGATAGGCAAAAACTACTTCATGGAGGTCGCAAAAATGCGCGCCGCCCGCATGCTCTGGGCGAAAATCGTCAAGGGCTTCAACCCGCAGAACCCGAAGAGCCTTGCGCTGCGCACGCACTCGCAGACAAGCGGCTGGTCGCTGACGGAGCAGGATCCCTTCAACAACGTGACGCGCACGGCAATCGAGGCGATGGGCGCGGCTCTCGGACACACGCAGAGCCTGCACACAAACGCGCTCGACGAGGCAATCGCCCTCCCCACCGACTTCTCCGCGCGAATCGCGCGAAACACCCAGCTCTACCTGCAAGACGAAACGGGCATCTGCCGCGTAATCGACCCGTGGGCTGGCTCGTACTACGTTGAATCGCTGACGGACGCGCTCGTCAAACGCGCGTGGGCGCACATCGAGGAGGTCGAATCGCACGGCGGCATGACAAAGGCAATCGAGGCGGGGCTTCCGAAACTCCGCATCGAGGAGGCTTCGGCGCGCAGACAGGCGCGAATCGACAGCGGCCGCGAGACAATCGTGGGTCTCACAAAATACCGCCTCGAAAAGGAGGAGCCGCTCGACATTCTCGACATCGACAATACCGCAGTGCGCGAGGCGCAAATCAGGAAACTCGAAATCCTCCGAAAAAACCGCGACAACACAAAGGTTCGGCAGATTCTCGAAGAAATCACCAAATGCGCCGAAACGGGCAAGGGCAACCTGCTCGAACTCAGCGTCGAGGCGGCAAAGGCGCGCGCAAGCCTCGGCGAAATTTCGCTCGCGTGCGAAAAGGTCTTCGGACGCTACAAGGCGGTTATCCGCTCGATTAGCGGCGTCTACCAAAAGGAATACGCAAAGGACGGAAAGCACATGAAAATCGTCGAAGAAATCGCAAAACTCGTCTCGGAATTCGAAAAGGAGGAGGGACGCAAACCGCGTATCCTCATAGCGAAAATGGGACAGGACGGACACGACAGAGGCGCGAAGGTCGTTGCAACCGCATATGCCGACCTCGGCTTCGACGTCGACATGGGCCCGCTCTTCCAGACGCCCGAAGAGACCGCGAAAATGGCGGTCGAAAACGACGTGCACATCGTCGCGATGAGCTCGCTCGCCGCGGGACACAAAACACTGCTCCCGCAGCTTGTCGAAGAGCTTAAAAAGCTCGGGCGCGAAGATATTATGGTCGTCGCGGGCGGCGTCATTCCGACGCAAGACTACGACTTCCTCTTCAAGCACGGCGCAAGCGCAATATTCGGCCCCGGAACGGTCATTCCCGAAGCCGCAAAGAAAATGCTGCTGCTTCTCAAACAACAGCAGCAGGCGTAATTGAAGAAAACAAAAAAACAAACGCGCGTTCGCTCTCGGACGCGCGTTTTTTGCGGCTCGCGCACGGAATATGCTTGTTCGAATCGCGCAAAACGAATATTTTGCCTGCTTAAATCAATCAATATCTATACACATATGGGAAGATACATCTTGTTTATGCTCGCGCTGACAGGCGCGCTATGCGCGTGTTCGACGCAAAAAATCGAAAAGCAAAACGACGCCGACAATGTCGAAGTCTTCGTGTTTTCAGACAAAAAGATAAAGCTGTGGCGTCCGCTACAAATAGCATACAAAAGCGACGGGAAATGGGTTGCCTCCGAAAACAAAACCCTCACAAGCTTCTTCGGCGACAGACGCCTGCGCCCGCCGCGACAGATGACGACGCCCTATCTGTTCGTCGGAAACGACGGGCTCTGCCACTGCATTTGGGCGTTTGGCGACGGACGCAACGAATTTGCCCATTCGAGCACGGCCGACTTCTTTGCGTGGAGCAAACAAGACAATGCCGCGCTTCCCGACGGCGTGAGATTCCTCAATCCCGTAGTGAAAGCTTCCGACAGCGGCTACACGGTGTTTTTCAAAAACGGAAACGACGGCTTCATGAAAATGAATACCGCCGATTTCAAAAACTATTCGACACCGAAAAAAATCGACGCCGCGGAATATCCCGACGAATACGCGCAACTCGAACTTCCGCGCGGAAAATACGAAGGCGCATTCGTAAAAATAAGCCCGAGCTGCTTCGAAAAATTCATAAAAACCGAACGCGACTTCCTGAAAAAAAGCAAAATCATGCGCGACACTCCCGAAGTCATGGCAAAGCGGCTCGGCGGCAAAAAAGTTTCGGCAAAACTCGCGCTCGCGGGGACGAAGAAATCAGTCAACAAAAAGATGTCGGGGCTTTTCTTCGAGGACATCTTCCACGCCGCCGACGGCGGTCTATACCCCGAACTCGTCCAAAACCGCGACTTCGAATACTCGCCCGCCGACAACAACGACTTCCACCCACTCTACGCGTGGAAAATCTCCCCGAACGCCGAATTTTCAGTGGAAAAATCAAACCCCATCAGCAAAAATAACCCGACGCACCTTTTTGTAAAAACGAAAGACGGAAAGCCCGTGCGCTTGGAAAATTCGGGCTGGGACGGAATCGACCTCAAAGGCGGCGCGGGCTACGACTTCTCCGTTTTCGCGAAGTCGGCAAATGCAAACGGCAGGATAAAAGTATTTGTAAAATCCCCCGACGGCTCGAACGCGCTTGAAGGCGAAATCGCGCTGAACTCTTCCGAATGGAAAAAATATTCGCTTTCGACCGTCGCAAAGTCGGGCACGAAAGCCGCGCCGCTTGCTCTCGAAATCGAAGCCGACGGCGGCGTAGCAATCGACATGGTATCGCTATTCCCGCGCGACACTTTCAAGGGAAGAAAAAACGGACTCCGCAAAGACCTCGCCGAAACGCTCGCCGCGCTCAAACCGAACTTCGTTCGCTTCCCCGGGGGCTGCATAGTCCACGCCGACAAGCCCGAACACTTCTACCGCTGGCAATACACAATCGGCAAACTCGAAAACCGCAAGCCGCTGCCGAGCCTCTGGAAATACCACCAGACTTTCGGACTCGGATACCTTGAATACTTCCAGTTCTGCGAAGACCTAAACGCCGAACCGCTGCCAGTGGTGTCTGCGGGAACGGTCTGCCAGATAAAGGGCAACGCCTGCATTCCGCTCGACAAAATGCCAGCGTACATCGACGAAGTTCTCGCGCTAATCGAATGGGCGAACGGCGACCCCGAAAAAACGAAATGGGGAAAAGTCCGCGCCGAAAACGGACACCCCGCGCCCTTCGGAATGAAATACCTCGGAATCGGCAACGAAGACGAGCAGACCGAAAACTTCAAAATCCGCTACCTGATGATTAAGGACGCCGTTAATAAAAAATATCCCGACATAATAGTAATTGGCAGTTCGGGAATTTTGTCGCACGGTCAGGACTACACTCAGGGCCGGAAAATCGTGAACGAATCGCGCACGCCTATAATCGACGACCACTGCTACGAGCCGCCCGAATGGTTTATCGCCAACGCCGACTACTACGACAACCGAGACCGCAACGGCGCAAAAGTCTATCTCGGCGAATACGCCCCGCGCAACAAGGCGGACACAAACACCGTCTACACCGCGCTCTGCTCGGCGTTCCACTTGGCGAACTTGGAGCGCAACGGCGACCTCGTAAAATGGTCTCCTACGCGCCGCTGCTCTCGCGAATAGGCGTCTCGAAACGCAAGACGATGATGGTTCATTTCGACAACACAAACGTCTATCCGACGCCCGAATACTATGTTCAAAAACTCTTCTCGCACAACGCGGGCGACGTATACCGCGACTCGAAAATCGAAATAATTTCGGGCGGCAACGACGGCGTGAAAGAACGCGTCGGCGCGTCGGTCGTAGATGATTCCGAATCGGGCGAAACCGTAGTGAAGCTCATAAACCTGCTGCCCGTTGAATGCGAAATGTCCGTAGATTTGGATACTATCGGCTCTCCGCGCGACGCTGTAAAAACCGTGCTAACATGCGCTAAGCCCGACGACGAAAGCGCGAAAATAAGCGAAGCCCGCGTTAGACTCGGAGGAAGTTTTACCGAAAATCTGCCTCCATATTCGCTCGTCGTAATCAAATTCAAAAAGGGACAAAACTAAAACCGCGCAACGCAAAAAGAATCGGTTCGAACGAACCGATTCTTTTTGCGATAGCACCGCCGCTAAAACTTCGCGCCTCTGTCTCGCGACTCGCGCCCCGCGCCGATTCTGAATATTTTGATTTCGCGCGCGTCGGCGTCGATTGCCACAAGCTCGGCAAGCATGTTTTTTCGAGGGTCGAAAGGTTCAAGCTTCACGTCTTTCGGACGGTCTTTTTCCTCGATAGTGCCGTAGCCCTGCGAGACGAAAATGTTCACGCCGTCTTTCGAAAACGTCCTGTCGAAGTGGCTGTCGCCCGTGAGATTCGCGGCAAGCCGCCCGCCCGCCGCAACATAGTCTTCCATGATTTTTCTGAACTCGTCGCCGCTCTTGCCCGCAAAATGGGGGCGTATCGGCAACCAGCTTCCCTTGATGTCGACGCAATAATGGGTGCACACAAACGCCGCCCAGCCGTCGGGCGTTTCGGTCAGATTTTTGCGTAAAAATTCGAGCTGCTTTTGCGAAAAGCCGTAGTAGAGCGGAGACTCGCTCGAATTGAGGAAAAACACGCGGCAGCTTTTTTCGGGGAGGTCGAGAAACCCGTAGTCGCCGTTTTCGCCGAATGTCGCCGCCTTGCAAAACGGCATGAATTTGCGGCCGAGATATTCGTTGGAAAAAACTCGTCGGTAGTGGTCGTGGTTGCCGACGCAAAAGACCGTCGGAATCTTCGTGCGCGAGTGGCAATCGAGAACGGTATCGAGCAGCTTTTCGCCGTTGTGTTCCTTCTTCACGGGGAACTCCAAGCCCCAGTCGCCGAGGTTTATGACGGCGTCCGCGCCGAGCCTTTCGGCGGCTCTGTTTGCGTACAAAATGTGCTTGTAGGTGTGCCGCCAACGGGCGACCTCGTCGATTCCCGAATGGAGGTCTGTTATGGCGACGAAAACAGCGCATTTGCGCCCGCCTTTCCACGCGTCGAAACGCTTTTTGACCAAGTCGATTTCAGAATCGACCCACGACGGCAACTCCGCCGAAATGTTTTTTGCCGACGCCGCAACTGCCGCGGCGAGAGTAAGCCCTATAAATCCCCTTCTTTTCATAGAGCCATTTTCGGGAGGATTCTCAAAAACGCAAGCAAAATCATGGAAGCGCGGAATTTTGTTGCCTGAAAAACGCCGCCGCGTAGGATAGATCGGACAATGAGCGAATCTTTCGAAAAACTGAAATCCGCGCTGCGGAAACTCCCCGGAACGGGAATGAAAAGCGCGGAGCGAATGGCGTTGCACCTCGCGCTCGAAAACCAGTCGGACGCGCGCGCGCTGGCGTCGTCGATAATCTCCGCGCTCGAACACATCACGCCCTGCCCCGTCTGCGGCGGGCTGTCCGAGGACGGCGAACTTTGCGAAATCTGCAAGAACCCCGCGCGGTCGGACTCCGCAATCTGCGTTGTCGAACGCGCGAGCGACATCGACGCAATCGAAAAGTCGGGCGCGTGGCGCGGCAAGTACCATGTTTTGGGCGGCAAGCTTTCTCCGCTGAAAAAAATCGGCGCGGAAAACCTCAACATGGCGTCGCTGGCAAAGCGCACCGAAAGCGGGGAGGTAGAGGAAATCATGCTCGCGCTCTCGAACGACATCGAGGGAAAGGCGACTTGCCTTTTCATTCAGGAGCGCATTGTCGGCTCGAAGCCCGTGCGGCTTACGCGCATAGGCTTCGGACTGCCGAGCGGAAGCCAGCTGGGCTTTGCGGACTCAGAGACAATCAAGAACGCGCTCGATTCAAGAAAATCATTTTAACAAAAAAGCACAAAAATGAAACCGTTTTTAACATTTTGCATTTTAGCCGTTTCCGCGCTGTGCGCAAACGCGCAGCTGACGGTCGTCGAAATCGGCGCGGACGGAAAGGCGGCGGAGACCCCCCTAAAACAGGCGGCAAACCACTCCGCAAGCGGCGCGAAGACCGACATAAACTACGCCGACGCCCTCGCGCTCGGGCTCGTCGAGGGGCTGACCGAATACCTGCCCGTGTCGTCCACGGGGCACCTGATAATCGCAAACGCCGCCCTCGGGCTCGAATCGGAAGAGCCGCTTACCGACAAAAACGGACGCGCGGTTCTCGGCAAAGACCTCAAACCCTACACGATGAAGAACGCCGCCGACGCCTACGCAATCGTAATCCAGTTCGGCGCGATTCTCGCAGTCGCCCTCGTCTACCGCGACTATCTTCTGAAAATGCTCGCGGGGCTTTTCGGGCGCAATCCCGTGGGGCTTCGGCTTCTGCGCAATATAATCGCGGCGTTCCTGCCCGCCGCCGTTGTCGGACTGGTTCTCCACGACGCAATCAACGGATACCTTTTCGGGGTAAAACCCGTTGTGGCGGCTCTCGCCGCGGGCGCGCTGCTGATGTTCGGCGTGCAAAAATACTACCAAAAGCGCGAGCAAAGCCGCGCCGATTTCACGCGGCTCGAAGACCTTTCCCTGCGGCAGTCGCTGGTCGTGGGCGTGTTGCAGTGCGTGGCAATGTGGCCGGGGACAAGCCGCTCGATGATGACGATTCTCGGCGGATACCTCGCGGGAATGCGCCCCGCCGACTCCGCGCGGTTCAGCTTTCTGCTGGGGCTTGCGACGCTCTCGGCGGCATCGCTCTACAAGGTTTACAGGGACGGCGCGGCGATGGCGGAAACGCTCTCCGTGGGGCCGCTCGCGTTCGGAATGGCGGTCGCGTTCGCAAGCGCGGCGGCGTCGGTAAAATGGCTTATCGGTTTTCTGACGAGGCGCGGGCTCGCGCCGTTTGCATGGTACAGGCTCGCGCTCGCGGCGGCGCTCGGCGCGATGATTTATTTCGACCTAATCGGATAAGCTGCAATGATCGACGCCCACACGCATTTCTATCCCGAAAACGTCGCGGCAAACCCCGCCGCGTGGGCGGAACGGCGCGGAGAGGCGTACTGGGCGGCGCTGGTTGGCCCGCGCCCCGACGGGAAAAGGTCATTGCAGGGCTTTCCGTCGGAGAAAAAATTTCTCGAAGATATGGACGCCGCGGGAGTCGAACGCGCAATCGTGCAGGGCTGGTATTGGGAAAGCCCCGACACCTGCGGCGAGGCGAACGCCGCAACCGCAGCTTTCGCCAAACGCCACCCCGACAGGATTTCCGCGTTCGCGTCGGTGCAGCCCGCGTTCGGCAAACGCGCGGCGGAGACCGCAAAACGCGCGAGGGACGACGGCTTTGTCGGAATAGGCGAAATCCACGACGGCGTGCAGAAATTCTCGTACGCGGGCGGCTCGTTCGAACAACTCGCCCTAGCTTGCGCCGAGGAAAGCCTGCCCGTTTGCGTCCACCTGACGGAGCGGAGCGAACGCGCGTATTCGGGGAAAGTAGCCACGGATTTTTCCGCGGCGTTCGCCGCCGCGCGGAAATTCGCGGGGGTCGATTTCATTTTCGCGCACTGGCTCGGCGGCGCGTTGTTCGACGGAATCGGCGGCGGCGCGGAGGCGGCAAAACTTCCCAACGTGTTTTTCGACTCCGCCGCAAACCCGTTCGTCGCGGGAATCGAAGCGTGGCGGACATGCGTTTCGGAATACCCCGACTCCGCAATCTACGGCTCCGACTACCCGCTGCGCCTATATCCGCGGAAATTCAAAACGGAGGAAATGGCGACAATCGCAAACGAAGCCCGCGCAAACGTGCCCGCAGAATTCGCAGGAAAATTTTTTTCGGGAAATATCGCAAAAATCGCGTTCGGCGGCGGGCGCAATTCGGGATTTCCGCAAAATAACAGTTGAGAAATCGGGAAAAGTCGCGAATACTTTTGTATATGAAAAAGGGCATATTCATCACGTTCGAAGGCGGAGAGGGCTGCGGGAAAAGCTCGCACATAAAATCGCTCGCGGAATATTTCGCGGGGCTCGGACGCGAATGCATAATCACGCGCGAACCGGGAGGAACGCCGCTCTCGGAAAGAATACGCGACCTCCTGCTCGACCCCGACAAGGGGCGCGGAATGTCGAGCCGCGCGGAGCTTCTGCTTTTCGAGGCAGCCCGCGCCCAGCATGTGGACGAGCTGATACTGCCCGCGCTCGCCGAGGGAAAAGTCGTGCTCTGCGACAGGTTTGCGGACTCCTCCGCGGCGTATCAGGGCGCGGCGCGCAGGCTCGGAGACGGCGCGGTGGAATGGCTCAACGCGTTCGCGGTAGCCTCCGCAAAGCCCGACCTCACGATACTTCTCGACCTGCCCGCAAAGGACGGACTCGCAAGGGCGAACGCCCGCGACGCAAATTCGCCCGACAGAATGGGCGCGGAAAAAACCGCGTTCTACGAAGCCGTGCGCGGCGCGTTTCTTAAAATCGCAACCCTCAACCCCGACAGGGTCGCGGTAGTCGATTCGTCGGGGACGAAGGGAGAGACGTTCGCGAAAATCCTCGAAACCGTGAAGGCAAAATTCGATGTCCAACCCTAAGGCACTCAACATTCTTCTGGGCGCGCTTCGGGCGGGCAGACTGCACCACGCGATTCTGCTTTACGGGGAATCGCTCGACGCGCTCGAAGAGACGGCAAAGGCGGTCGCGCAAAGACTGCTCGGCTCCGACCCCGACAAGCACCCCGACCTCTTCACGCTCCGCCCGCAGGGCAAAATGCGCCTGATAAAAATAGGCTCCGACTCCGACAAAATCGGGACGGAATGGCCGCCCAACACAATGCGCAGGCTCTTGCGCGAAATTTCGCAGACGTCGAACAGGGGCGGCAACAAAGTGGCGATTGTCTACGAGGCCGACCGCATGAACGCCGCCGCCGCAAACGCCTTTCTGAAAACCCTCGAAGAGCCGCCGAAAGGAACTACAATCTTCATGCTGACAACCCGCCCGAACGACCTGCTCGACACAATCAGAAGCCGCTGCATAAGCCTGCGGGTGGACTCCGACGCCGAACCGCTCGACGACGAACAGTGGCGGGCGTGGCTCGACGACTTCAAAAACTGGCAGAAGTCGCTCATGGGGGGAGTAGGCGTGAAAATTCCGATCGCCGACGCAATGATGCGCTGCTACGGGTTGCTTGCGCGTTTCGACAAAATACTCTCGCGCATGACCGACGAAGTCGCCGACATCGGCGAGGCGGAAACGGAGGAGCTTGACGCCGACGTCATCGACGCGATTGTCGCCGGAGAACGCCGCGCCCTCCGCAAACGGCTCTTCGGCGAGATAGAGGACGCGTGCGTTTCGTGCGCGCTCGGCGGGAACGGCGTGCCCGCGGTCAAGCTTTCGCGCGTGGTGGACGCCCTCGAAAAATCGGCGGGCTTCACGGAGCTAAACATGCCCGACACCCCCGCGCTTGAATATTTTATGCTAAATTCAATCAGAATTTGGGGAAGATGAACATGGACGGCAGCCCGATAATTTCGCTCTCCACAAGCTACCTTCAAAAAAAATTCGAAGGCGACGGATACGCCATGCTCTGCCGCGCGGCGGAGCTGGGCTTCGAATACGTCGAGCTTGGGCACTCCACGACGAACGCGTCGATGGAGGGCATAATCAGGGCGGTCGAAGAGGGGATTGTGAAAGTGTCGTCGCTGCACAACTTCTGCCCCGTGCCGCCGTTCGCGACTGGAGCCGCGCCCAACCTGTTTTCGCCTGCGACGGCGTCGAATGCCGAGTCGGAGCAGTGGCTGCGCCACACGAAAAACACGCTCGAATTTGCGGGACGCTTCGGGGCGAAAGCGGTAGTGTGCCACTGCGGATTCCTCTCGTATTTTTTCATGCGCCCCGAACGCGCCCTCGAAAAATACATCGAGAAGCACCCCGACGCGAACGCGGAAAACGATCCCGTCTACGCGAAAATCGCCGAAAAATTCAAGACGCGCTCCGCCCGCAGAGCCGAAAAAAAAGACTACATCTGCATTGAAAACAACGTGCGCGAAATCGCCCCGGCCGCCGAAAAAAACGGCGTTCTGCTGGGGCTTGAAAACCGCGAAGCTCCCAACGAGCTTCCGCTCGACTGGAATTTTGAAAAGCTCGTCAACGCCCTGAAAACCGACACTCCCGCGCGGACGTGGCACGACGCCGGACACTCGATGCGCAAACAGCTGCTGGGGCTTGGCACGCAGCTCGACCTCCTCGAACGCACGTCTGACTCGCTAATCGGCTGGCATTTGCACGACTGCACCGACGCGGGCAAAGACCACATCGCAATCGGCGCGGGCTGCATAGACTTCGCCGCGCTCGCAAAATTTTTCGACCCCAAAAAACACATTTTCACGCTCGAACTCAACCGCGCCGTGCGCTCGCGCGACGCCGCCGATTCGCTCAAACGCGTGCAGGACATGATGCCATGAAAAGACAAACCGACATTTCCGATTTCAGCGGCATGCTCGAATTCGACAAACGCAAGCTCCGCCGCTTCATAGACCTTCTCGACGCCGAAATGCCCGACGGCTTCAAAGCCCCGCAGGGGACGCTATCCGTCGCGCTTTTCAACGACAAAGACCTCGCGAAAATCCACGCCGACTTCCTGAACAAGCCCGACGAAACCGACGTTATAACTTTCGAGGGAGACCCCGACGACGGCTTCGCAGGCGAAGTGTGCGCAAGCGCGGAACGCGCCTTCAAATGCGCCGCAAACTACGGCTCGACGCCCTCGCGCGAGCTGTGCCTTTACGTCGCCCACGGATACCTGCACCTCGCGGGGATAAACGACATAGAACCCGAAGACGCCGCGGTCATGCGCAGGGGCGAGGCGCTCGCCATCGAAATTCTCGACCGCCGCTTCAAAAAGCCGATATTCAAATACAATGATTAAAAAGTTAGGCAACTATTTCATAACAGGAATTATCATCGCGCTCCCGATAGCCGTCACGATTTTCGTGTTCATGGTTTTGATTCGGAACGTGGGCACGCCCGTTTCGCAAACGGTTTTCGTGCCGCTCTTCCGCAACCTCGACGCCGCGCTTCCGCATTCGGGGCTGGGAATTGCGATGCTCGATTTGCTCTCGACGCTCGTCGTGGTGCTGTTCATAACCGCGCTCGGAATCGCGTCGAAATTCCTGCTCGCCCGCTGGATTATCGACGCGGGGGAGCGCGTGATTAACAAAATCCCCGTCGTGGGGGTCGTCTACCGCACGGTCAAGCAGATTGTGGACACGTTTTCGAAGCAGAACAAGGCGGTGTTTCAGGCGGCGGTCATGGTCGAATTTCCGTCGAAGGGTCTGCGCTCGATAGGCTTCCTCACGGGAGAGGCCAAGGGCGAAATCCGCGAGCGCACGGGCGGCGACTACGCAAACGTATTCGTGCCCACAACCCCGAACCCCACGAGCGGCTTCCTCATCGTAGTGCCGAAAAGCGAAATCGTGTACCTCGACATGACGGTGGGAGAGGCTATGAAACTCATAATTTCAGGCGGCGCGGTCGCGCCCGAAGCGAAAAAATCCGAAAAGTGAACGCGTTTTTCGCGATAGACTGCGCGACGGTTCTCGACACGCAGATACGCGGCGAAAGCTCGCTGCAAATCGCGGCGTACTCGCCCGAACACGGGCTTTTCAGGGCGTCGAAAAGGATTTCGGCAAAGCGCGCGGGCGCGCTCCCCGACATCTTCGACGACATCTCCCTCGACTGCGAGGCGGCGTCGCCCTCCGCGCTGAAATTCGTCAGGGAGTTTTCGCGGACAAAACGCCGCGGGGGAATAGCCGAAAGCTACGACGCGTTCGAACAGGCGTCGCTCATCGCCCAAACCGTGCTGAAAAACGGCGGGCACATTGAGGACTCGCGCGCGCTTTCGGGCAAACTGCGGCTTTCGCTCGACGCGATAGACGCGGGGCGTCCGCCCGTTTCGGTGCGGCTGAAATTCATGTACCTGCTCGCGCGGGACGAGGGCTACCCCGTCCGCGAGGACTTTTACCGCAGGCTTGCCGCGCCGCAAAAGGAGCTGTTTTCCGCGCTCGTGAAAACGCCGAGCGGCGAATTGCGCGAATTCGAAACGCGCGCGCGCGACATGCTCGAAAAGCTCTGCCGCTGGATTTATGCGGAAACCGACATCGCCGAGTAGCCGCTCATCTCCCGCTTCCGACGGCGAGACGCTCCCGCGCCCTGTTGACGAAAGAAACCGCGTTTTTGGAAAACGCCGTAAATTCGGACAGCGCGGCGTCTACCCGCGCGAGGTTTTCCATCGCCTCCTGAACGGTGGAATCCGAGCCTGCGCGGCCGCGCAGCGAGGCGGAAATGCCGTTTGTCTCGGCTGAAATTTTCGAGAGCATGAGGGTAAGCTCGGAAAGGGCGGCGTCGATTTCGTCGAGAATTTTTGAGTCGGACTCCAACGCCGAAAGGAACGAGTCGGTATCGTTTGCGCCCGCGTCGAGCGTCTCCAAAATGGAGTCGCGAATCGACTCTATGTCTATGACGGAAACGACGGTGCGCTTCGAAAGAATCTTGACCTGCTCGGCAAGCGTGCCCAAGCCCGACCCCTTGATTCCCGACTTCGCGGTTTCAATCGAAAGGTTCAGACTAAGAATGTTCGCCTGATCGGCGACTCCCGTGAAAGTTTCGGCGATTACGCTCATTTTCGCCGCCGCTCCGCGAAGCGCGGCGAGCCTTGAAACAATGCCCTGCGCCGACGACAGCGCCCCCCTGATTCCGCCCGAAACCTCCTGCACAGACTTTCCCTGCGAACGCGCAAGCTGCTCCGCGCCGTTGAGACTTTCGCGCAAGTTCTGGGCGGCGACGGCAAGCGACGCGTCCGACTTGTCGCGCAAGTTCGTTTTTGCGTCGATTCGCAGAAGCCCGTTCGAAACGCCGTTGAGGCGCGGCTTCTGCTCGGCGACAATCGACCTCGCGTCTTCGTCGAGCTGCACGGAGAAGTCCAAAACGGTTTTTGCGATTTCGGAAATTTCGGCGTAGGCGTCAAGCAGTTTCACGATGTCGGTGTCGATTCCCGCAAACGCCGATATTCTGCGCGGAGTGATTTCGAAATATTCGCGCGCGCCCTGAATGTCGCGCAACGCCGCAAGAGCCGCGAGCCTGCGCGTTCTGCGCGCCGAGAGCGCCACCGACCGCCCCGCCAGCAGCGACACGAAAAGCGAAAGCGCCACAACCCCCGCAAAAACGTAGCCCGCAATCCGCAGTTTCGACACATCGGCGTTTTTGGACGCAGTCAAAAGCCCGTCGAGCGACTTCACCGAAACGTTCCACAGCTCCGACGCCGCCTTTTCGGTCTGCGTGAGGTTTGTGCGCACAAGCGAGGCGTCGAGGCTCTTGCCGTGCCAGATTTTCGAGACCGCCGAGTTCAGCTCGATAGTCGCCGAATTGAATTTGCCGATGTCGGCGACAATCGAAACCGACTTTTCGGGCGGGCATATCGCGCACGCCCTGCGAAGCTCCGCGACAAGCTCCGTTGCGCGTTCGTTCAGCACAACATACGCGGCGGAAAACTCGCTCGCCTGAACGCGGTCGGGCGCGGCGGGGTATTTTTTCAACAGCGACGAAAACTTGAAAAGCGCGGAGTAGAACGACGGGAAAAGATCGGACGACGCGTCCATGAACATGTGGACTCCCGTATGCGAATCCGTAAACAGCCCGCTTTGCAGGGCGATGAAGCCGCCCATGTCGGCGACAATGTCGCCCGTATCGGGCGTTTTTACGAACGCGTCGATTGACGACGCCGAGAAAATCCCCTGAATGCGCGGGCTTTTTTTGGCGTCGGAATTGCCGAGCTTCGGCGCGCCGTCGGAAAGTTTTTTTACCGCCTTTTTCAGTTCGGACGCGTCGAAGCGTTCGTCCGCTCCCGAAAGATACGCCGAGTGCGCAACAACCGCAAGCGACGACAACATTTTCACGCCCCCCAGCTCGCATTCGGAATTGCGCGCCCTGCCCGAAAGCTCGCAAAAATAAAAGAATGCGGGCAAAGCCGACGCCGCAATACCCGCGGCGCATATCACAAACAGGCGCGTTCCCAAACTGTCAAATCTTAAAAATTTCATTCCGACTTGTGTAATAGCCGCCGCCGGCGGATTAGGCAACCATTTTTTGAGTTCGCAAAGGCGCAAAAAAAATCGGAAGCCGAAGCCTCCGATTTTTTGGAAATCTTGAATCCGATTAGTTCGAAGCCGACGTTACAATCGTGTTGTCGGGGAGAACGTCGTTCACGTCCGTAGCGGGAGGAGTCGTGAGCGGGTTCTGGGCGTTCGAGGAGGAGTCAACCAACTGGGTGTTGCCAACCGAGCCTTTTACCGTGCCGTTCGCATCGACGGCAAAGATAACCGGCATTGTGGTTGCCGTACCGTTCTGACCCTGAGCCGAAACGTTGCCGACCGTGTCCGCAGTCTGCGTGGCGGGGTTGTAGCGCGTTTCGGTGTTCGCCTGATATTTTTCGCCGGCGATTGCGACGTTAGCCGCAACTTCCGCAACGTTTACCAATTCTTCAACCTTGTTCTTTACTACGAAAGAAACTTCGACGGGGCCGAGCGCGGGAGCGTTTCTATCAGCAAGAGCCGCGTTGATTGCGACCATCGCCGCGCGGATTGCCTTGCCGTTGAGGGAATCCGCGCCGACTGCCGCAAGAGCCTTTTTGAGGACGTCTTTAAGGGCTTCTTCGCAGGAAACCGTGGGGTTTTTGACATCGACGGAAATGGAAACCGATACCGCGCCGTTGTCATTCTTGACGGAAACCTTGACGGGGTCGTTCGACTGCGCGTCCGCAGCGTATGTAAGGGATACCAACATGGCCGACGCCAACACTGCTACATATTTTAAGATTTTCATATCAACTCTTTCCTTTGTTTTGTATAAAAGTTTTTTTTAATGGACTTCAAACTAAACCCTCGCCCCTCCGTTTTACAAGCTTTTTTTTACATTTTTTTGAAGCGCCGAATTTGAGAGGGCGGGCAATAAGGCCGCGCCGAAATCCGCGCCCCGCGCGTCCGCCATTCTTTTTCATACGGAAATTTTTGTTTTGCAATAAACGCAAAATATGATTTTATCGCGTACCCATAAAACAATTCGACGCGTCCACCGTCCGACGGCGGGCGACTTTTACAAAACAATCACAGGATATTATAGGCATGTCCGAAGAAAACAACGAACAACAAAACCGCGCGGAAGTTGATTTGAGTCAGCTTTCGAACATCGAATTCGCAACCGCTTGGACACCCAGCTCGTCCATAAAAAAGAGCTTCGGCGACAAGCCCAGAGGCGCGTTCCAGCGCGGAGGCAGAGACGGGGACGACCGCGATTTCAAAAAACGCCGCGACTTCAAAAAGAATTTCGGCGACAAAAAATTTTCCAAGCCCCGCGCCAAGTTCGACGGCGAAAAACCCCGCGAAAACGGCGGCGGCAAATTCCGCAAAAATTCGAAGTTCGACGGCAAGCGCAAGCCGCAGACGCCCTTTAATTTCTCGATGGAAGTGCTGTTCTATCCCGACGATACCCCTTTCAACAAGCTCGCGGACATCATGAAAAACTCGAAGCGCACCTACCAGCTCTTCGACATCGCCGAACTCGTGCTTGAAAAGAACGACAGGTTCGTGGTTCTCGCGAAAAACCTCCCCGACGAATCTGGCGCGGTAAAGCCCCTCTATTGCGCACAGCCGCTCAACCTGCCCTTTGAAGACGAGGCTTCGGCGAAAAACGCGGCTCTCGAATACTACGCCGACGAACTTTTCGAAAAGCAGAAAATCGAAGCCGAACCGCCCAAAGGCAGCTTCCAGGTCGTCAACCGCTGCGCGCTCACGGGCGACCTCCTCGGCGCGCCGAACTGGCACAGATACAACGAATACCTGCGGGAATACCACCGCGAACACTGCCAGAAAATGCCGTTCGAGGCGTTCCTTGCGACAATCGAATCCGTGCGCGACGCCGACCAAATCAACGCGTGGCTCGAACAGATGAAGACCCGCGAAGTCTACAAGCTCAAAAACCCCGCAGAAGGCGAAAACGACACGTTCGACACCCGCGAGGCGGCAATCAACTACGTCGCCCACAAAATGGGCTCGGAGCTTGTAAAAACCTACGAGCAGGTCAGAATGAAGGGCGCAAACCTTTCAAAAATGCCTTTCGGACGCATTCGCAGAAACATCGAGGAAGCGTGGCGCAAGCAGAAACGCTTCCCGATTGTCACGGCGAACAACCTGCGCGGCCGCCTGCGCCGTTCGGGATTCTCGGTCTACAAGCGCGGAAGCAGGGGCTTTGCGTTCGTGTCGGTCGTAAAGAGGAAGTTCCTGTTGGAGGGCGACAAACTCTCCGACACTCCCCAGCAGATTTTCGACTTCATCACGGCGAACCCCGCAATAATCGCGGCAGACCTGCCCTACAAATTCCTCGGACTCACGCCGCCCGCCGAAAAGCCGAAGACAAAGACGCTTGCGGAGGAAAACAAGGCGGAACAGCCCGAAACGCAGGAAAGCCCGATTCGCGAATCGGAGGAAATTTCGGAAGAGCAGAAAATCAAGCTCAGCTCCGTTTGGAGCGAACTGCGCTGGCTGGTTTCGGAGGGCTACGTTGTTGAATACGCAGACTCCACACTGCAAGCCAACCCATACCTGCCCCGCCCGAAGGACAAATCGCAAAAGTCCGAAGAGCAGAATCTGGGCGCGGCGGACGAGCCTATTGTAGCGCCTAAATCGGAATCGGAAGAAGCACCCGAAGCGGAAGAAAACTGCGGCGAAGCGAAAGCCGAAGCCCCCGCCGAAGAGAACCCCGAAGCAGAGCAAAGGCCCGAAGCCCAGGAAGCCGACGGCGCGGAAAAATCCGAATAACGCGGAGATTTTTCCGAAAGAACGCGGAGCATTGCGCTCCGCGTTTTTTTGCGCCCCCCGACGACGCTACGGAATTGGGGAAACTCCGCCGACCGCTTGCGCATTGCCGAAAAGGCGCACAATGCAAACCCGCATTAAAGCACCACCGCACAAACACAAAAGCACGCAGATGCAAAACGCAAATGCCTACACGCGCCGCACGAAAGCAATTGCGTTTTTTCAGCGGCGTTTTTTGCGCGGGGCGTTCTTTGCCGAATTTTGCGGATTCTTTTTGACGCCGCCGCCCTCCAAAAGTTTTTTCAAATCGGCAAGAGACTTCGCGCTCGCGGGCTTTCCGCCAATCACGGGACGGTGCGGCGCGGGTGCGGAAAAGGGCTTTACATGCAAACGTCCGCCGCAGTTTTTTCCGCAGTCGGCGCGTTTGGAATTTAGCGCGGATGAAGCATCGGCGGAAGTTTTGCGCGGAACGGCGGAATCGGCTCGCGCCGCGTTTTCGCCGAAATCCGAGGCGTTTTTTGCGGACGCGCGGGCGCGTTTCTTTTTGAGCCGCTTTGAAATCAGCGGCGATTTTCCGAAAGCCGATTCTATGTCTACGGCAAGCTCGTCGAGCTTCGAGAACGGGTTTGTCTTGCGCCATTCGAGCGACGCCGACGCGTTGTTCGACTTCGCCGCGCGGACTACCGCCCTCTCTGAAATTTCCGCGCGTTCGAAAAACGATTCGGGCGTGAGCGACATCGCGCCGAAGCTCGACGCCGTGAGCCTCAAAAGGTTGTCGCGCGTGATTACAAGCAAATCCTGCGGGCGTTTAGACTCGGCGCAAAACTGCTCTATGAATTCGTCGGCGGTCATAACCGACGGCGTGTAGACTTCCGAAAACGTCGTAGCCGCGCCGCGCCTTACGACCGAAATATCCGCGCCCGCGCCGTCGTAGACAATGGTGATTCTCGCGCCGTCGTAGTCGTGGAGCGCGGCGAGCATTGCGGAAAGCTCCGCCTGCGCCTCCTCGGCGCGGTTTTCGGCAAGCTCGCGGGCGAGGCGCGGGTGCGCATGGATTGCGTTCCAACCGTCAACGAGTATGTGCCTGAAACATTCCACGATTCGCTTATCGGAAAAATCCGGCTCCCGCTATTTGCGTTTTTTTCCGCCGCTTTCGAAAACCTCCGCGCCGATGGACTCCGCCTCGGAGGGCTTCGCCGAAAGCACGCGGTACAGACACCACGCGAACAAAACGGTAATCGAAAGCGTCGAAACGCCGAAAGTTATCCAGCCGCCGAAAGTCATTTTCCGTCTTCCTTTCCGAAGTTTTTATACCGCCGCGACGCCGAGAAAATCAGCGCGAAGAACAGGTAGAGCGCGGCGATTATCGCGATGCAAATGCAGGCTGTCGAGTTCGGCGGGGTATCCGCCGTGCCGATAAGGTCGGTAATGTAGGGCGAGAGATTTCCGCCGCCGACCACGCCGAAAACGTCCTTTGCCACCCACAGCGCAAACACCGCAAGCAGCAGCGCGGGCGTGATGTATTTCAGAACGAAGCCGTAGAACGGCGGCAGTTTCAAAAGCGAGCCCTCGTTTGCGAGCGCGACGCCCCTCTTCACGCCGAATATCCACGCGAACGCGATTGTCTGAACCATCGCGAAAATGTAGATTGTGACCTGCCCAATCCAAAAGTCGAAAGTGTCCATCGCCTTCAAATCCTTCGAGAAATAGACAACAAAGCCCGTGATGAAAAACGTCAGAAGCCCCAGCAACAGCGTCGAGAATTTGCGCCCCAGCCGCGTCGCCTCCTCGATGAACGCAACCCCCGGCTGGAGCATGGAAAGCGAGCTTGTGACCGCCGCCAAAAACAGCAGGAAGAAAAACAGGAAGCCGAAAAAGTTGCCGAACGGCAGCGACACGAAAAACAGCGGAAGCACCTTGAAGCCCAAATCGAAAAGCGACAGCCCCGCGCCTATCGCGCCAGACACGCCGAAAAACGCCACAGCCGCGGGCACGGTTATCATTCCGCCGAGACAGATTTCGCAGAACTCGTTTGCGCTGCACGAAGTCAGCGCGCTGAGAACTATGTCGTCTTTGCGTTTGAGGTAGCTCGCGTAGGTCATAATCGCGCCGAAGCCCACGGTCAGGCTGAAAAACACCTGCCCCGCCGCGGCAATCCATATCGACGGATTCGAAAGCTGCCTGAAAACCGAAATGCGCGCAATGCGCTCTTTCGGCGCGGCGGCGGAAGCGGAGTCCGCCGACTTCAAACGCGCGGTTTCCGCGTCTATTTCGCGGTCGCCCACAAGCTGGCGAACCTCGACCCACTTGCCGCCGTCCTCGCGTTCGAGCACGACTTTCACGGGGTTCCACATAAAGCCCATGCCCTGATTTATCGAGCGTTCGGGGTGGTCGGGCGAAACGTCGGTAAGGGTCATCATTCGCACGACGATAATTATCCCCAAGACAATCAGCGTTGGCATTGCGTATTTGCAGAACAGCTCGATTCCGCGCGACACTCCCCTGTAAATCAGCCAGAAATTCAGGCAGAACGAAACCGCCAAAAACACGAGAACCTTGTCCGCCCCGAACGCCAGCGCGCCGCCGTTTTCCGCCGCGCCGATGAAGTTCGAGAAAAATCCGCCCGACTCCGCCAGCGTTTTGAACGACAAATTCCCGCCCAAAAAATTCGAGGCATAGCCCAAGCACCATGCCTCGATGTAAATATAATAGCAATAGATAAGAATTGTCATAATGGGGCTGCCCAGCCCGACATACGCCAGCGCGCGCTTTTTGGAAAACGCGCCCATGATCCCCGCGGGCGAATTGAAGCCGCGCGCGCCGCCGTACCTGCCGATGGTCCATTCCGTAATGGAAATCGGAAGCCCGACGAGAAAGAACGAAACGACGTACGCAATCATGAACGCCGCGCCGCCGTACATGGCGACCTGACCGGGGAATTTCAGAAAATTGCCCAGCCCCACCGCGCTTCCCGCGACGGCCAAAATCACGCCGAGGCGCGAGCTCCAATTTTCGCCCTTCATTCGGAAGCCCCCGTAAGTTTGCCGTCGACGAGCCGCACAATGCGGTCGGCGATGTCGAGAATGCGGTTGTCGTGGGTGACCAGCACAACGGTTACCCCCAAATCCTTCGCCATTTTCCTTATGATTTCAACGACCTCGCGCCCGCTCTTTTGATCGAGCGACGCCGTAGGCTCGTCCGCCAGAACAATCGCGGGTTTGCGGATAAGCGCGCGGGCGATTGCCACCCTCTGCCGCTGTCCGCCCGAAAGATGCGCGGGCTTTTTGTGCGCCTGCGAGTCTATGCCGACGGTTTTGAGCGTTTCGAGGGCGCGGGCTTTCGCGGTTTCCGAATCGACGGTGTCGTCGAAAGCGAGGGGAAGCTCCACATTTTGCAAAACGCTTATCGAATTGAGCAGGTGGTGGGTCTGGAAGATAAAGCCCAAGTCGCGCCTGATTTTCATGAGCGCCGACGCCGATGCACCGTGAAGGTTGTGCGAGCCCACCGTGATTTCGCCCTCCTGCAATGTCAGCTGCGCTCCAATGAGTTTAAGCAGCGTCGATTTTCCAGAGCCCGACGGACCCATGATTATCACGATTTCGCCCGAATAGAAATCGACGTCGATGCCGTGCAAAACCTCCTTTATTCCGTCGCCTTCCCTGTACGAATGGCGGAGGTTTCGCACGCTGATAATCGGGCGTTTGTCGTTTACCGTCGCAGTCATATAAATTGTTCCGATAAAATACCACTCGCCCGCAAATTGCGAGACATTTTTAACAAAACAAAACTCCGCAAGCGCGCCCCAAGCCATGCCCTACCCCGCGCCGCCCCCCGAAAGTTCCGCGCGTGCTCCGCCGCGAGCCTTCCGAAGCGCAAGTTTTACGCGACGCCAGCCCCCCCCAGACGGAGTCTCCGTCTCCCCACCAAAAGTCCGCCCGCGACTATCCCGACGCCTCGAAGCCGCCGCAAAAAGCGCGCTTCCCGCGCGCGCAAAAAAATGCGCCCCCAAACGGAGGCGCATTTCGGAAATTTGAAAGGCAAATTCTATTTGAATTTCACGACGTCCACGCGGCGGTCGTGCTTTGCTTCGGGCGAGTCTTTCGCAACGTCGATTGCAGCGCCCGCTTCGCCGCGCGCGATGATTTCGATGCGCGAAACGTCGAGACCGAGGCTTGCCGCATAGTCCTGAACGGCCTTGCAGCGCTTGTCGGAAAGGAGCATGTTGTATTCTTCCGTGCCGTACCAGTCGGTATGGCCTACGAGAACTACCTTGAAGTCGGGATTCGACGCGTAGAAGTCAACCGCGCGTTTTACCTTGCCGCGTTCGCCGGCCGCAACCGCGTATTGGTCGAAGCCGAAGTAGATTGTTTCGACGATGTCTTCGGGCTTGATATTGTCGGGGTCGAACGCGCCGAGTTCGTTGATTCCGCGCGAGGCGAGACCAGCGTCGGACAGGTTGGCGTCGCCGGGGAGGTCGCCGGGGTTGAGTTCGTTGGACGAGCTTGACGCGCGGGTGTCGAGCGGCGATGGGCCGTCCATGGAATCGCAAGCTGCGAGGAAGAACATTGAGAACGCTACTGCGGCGAGTGTAAATGCTTTTTTCATAATTTATTTATTATCGGATTATTTTTTCTTGAAAAAATCTATATATTGCAAGTCTCCATGCATTTTTTATTTTTTGCAAGTTTTTTCTACGCCGTTCAGCAACATTTTCGGGCGCGGCGAAAAAAAAACCTATCGGCGGACGTTCGGAGAAAGAATCCGCTTGTGGTGCGGAAGAAGCACTATGCCGCCCCTCGCTCGATTTCGCGCTCGGTCGCCGCCTGAGCCTCCAAGGCGGCGGCGTTGAGGCGTTCAAGCTCCGCCTGCCGCAGTTTCAGAGCCTCGATTTCCGACTCGCGGCTTTTCAGAAGCTTGCGCATGTTTTCGAGCCTGTCGAGCGATTCCGAGCGCGTTGATTTTTGCGCGCGCAGCCGCTCCAAGTCGGACTTGGTTTGGGCGACGGTTTTGTCGAGAATGTCGCGCTGTTTCAGAAGTTCGGCGTACGCCTTTTCGGCGGAAAGGCGGGCGTCCGCCTCGCGCTCCAGCTGGGCGTTGAGTTTGGAGACAATCTCCTTTTGCGTAAGCGAACTTGTGCGCTTTGCGCGTTCGAGCATTTCGCGCGCCTCCCGCGCCTTGCGGATATTGTCGGCGGCTGCCTCCTGCGCCAGACGCGTTTTGCGCTCGGCTTCGTCCGCCTTGCGCTCTACGGTCATCGCGCGGGTCTGCGCCGTTTTAGTCTCCTCCTCCAATATTTGCGACTGTGCGCGCTCCTGACCGTATTTCAGAAAAAATACGATTGCCGTAAAGGCGAGCAGGCACAGCGCAAAAATTAAACTCCCGTGTATATCTTTCATGCGCGTTGAATAATGCAAAACCGCCCCGCCTTTGCAACGTTAAAAAATTCCACAATTTCGTTGATTAAAAATTGCTCATACGCAATAATGCAGGCATGTCTATATATAAATGCTATCTGTTGTCAATACTGTCGTTTGCGGGCATGCAGGCGTTTGCGCAGCCTTTCCAAGCCGGGGAATACAGCCCAACGACAGACCCCGCCGTGAAAAAGGCGGCGCGTCCCGAATTCGGGAAATGGAAAGCCGCATACATGTGGTATCCGGGGCAGTACGCGTCGTTCTGCCACCGCAGACTCGCGGAAAAATCGGTGGAACGCTGCGCATACGTAAACGACGGCGGAACATACTACACCCCGCAGGAATCGACGCTTTTCAGGCGCGAAGTCTACCTGCCGAAAGACGCCAAGATGAAATGGCGGGCGTCGCACTTGGCGTACATCGACGTCGACGGCAAGCGCGTTGCGGGAATGCGCGCGGGCGAAATCACAATACCCGCGGGGAAGCGCGAAATCAGGGTGAAGGTGGTTTCGAAAACCCGCCTGCCCTGCCTTATAATAGAGGGCGAGGGGCTGTCCACGCCCGAAGGCTGGGCGGCGAGCCTCGACGGCAAAAGCTGGGTGCCCGCGGAATCGTCGCCGCTCTTCGTCGAGCCGCAGACTACGCCCGACTACCTTTCCTACGACATCTACGAAATTCCGCCGCACAAATACCCCGTCGCCGAAAACTGCAAAGTCTCCGCCGACGGAATCGAGATGGGCAAAAACTCGAAGCTCGTGATAGACTTCAAGCACGACGAACTCGGCGGCGTCGTCTTACGCGCAAAGGGAAGCGGAACGCTCAGATTTTCCGTCGGCGAAAGCCTGCCCGAAGCCCTCAACGACGACGAAGTGCGCTTCGAGCAAAAGCCGCTTCCGTCGTTTGCGCTCGCGGACGGATTGAACGACATCGAGCTTCCCGAAAGGGCGTTGCGCTTTCTGCGCATTGAGTCGGACGGCGGCGCGAAAATCTCCGTCCCAGTGTTCCGCGCAAAACTTTTCCCGATGAAAAGAATCGGAAAATTCAGGTGCAGCGACGAAATGTTCAACCGCATTTTCGAGGCGGGAGCCGCCACAATCCACACCTCCACGCACGACTTCTACCTCGACGGAATCAAGCGCGACTTCCTGCCGTGGCCGCTCGACGCCGTAGAGGCGGGCCTTGCCGCCGACCTGCTCTTCGACGCCCGCGCGGTCTCGCGCAATTCCTACGCGCTCTCGCTGCTTTCCGACAAGCCGTCGCTCTACAACACGGGCATTCTCGACTACCCTCTGCACGCGCTCGTGGGCTTCGAACACGACTTCGCAAGATACGGCGAAATCGAGACGTCGCTCCAATACAAAGACAGAATCCTGCAAATGCTCGCCCTCTACGAAAGCGCGCTCGACAAAAACGGGTTCCTGCCCTACCGCCATTCCAAGTGGCCCGCGTTCCTCCCAGGCTGGGCGAAAAGACACCCATTCCCCTACTGGAAGGGCACGCCCGCCTATGTGCAAATAATGCTCTACATAAACTGGAAGAACGCCGCCAAATTCTCGGAACGCTGGGGCGACACCGCCGCCGCGCAAAAATACGCAAAAATGGCGGAATCCCTGCGCGGGAAAATCCTCGACCATTTCTGGGACGCCGAACGGCGGGCGTTCATAAACGGCTACGACAAAAACGGAAAGCCCGACACCGAAATATCGCAGTACGCGCAGTACTGGGCGGTGCTCGCCGGGATATTCCCGAAAGAGTCGCTCGACAACCTCTTCGAAAAAGTCCTGCCCGCAGTCAAGGACTACCGCGAAGACGTGAGCATCGAAAAGCCCTACGAAATGCTCGCATACGCAAAGGCGGGGCATGTCCGCGAGGCTTTCGACTACGTCAAAGACATCTGGGGCGGCTGGCTCGACGACGGCTTCACGCGCTTCCCCGAAAACTTCACCCCCAAGGGGACGCCCGCGCAAAAGCTCGAATTCTACCGCAGACCGTTCGGGCTTAGCCTCTGCCACGCGTCGCTCGGCGCGCCGCCCGTCATCGTCGCATTCCGCGGAATTTGCGGCTTCTGGGAAACCGAAAATCCGAACGAATACCTGCTCAAACCCGACCTCGTAGGGCTTGACTGGGCGGAGGGCGAAATTCCCGTCAAGAACGGCTCGATAAAATTCCGCTTCGAAAAAAGCGGGAAGTTCGAAGTGTCGCCGCCCAAGGGCGCGAACGTCGTCTTGAAGTTTGCGGGCAAAACGCGCCGCATTGCGGGCAAATAGCCCAAGCGCAAACACGGATACGCAAAACGCCCCGCGAAAAACGGGGCGTTTTTGTTTTGCGGAAAAGCCGAATTTTGCGCTACGCGTCAACAACAACGCAGGAGTCGCCGAGCATGGACTTCACGAAATTTTTAAGCTCCGAAATCCGCGCGTCGGTCAGGTTGTTTACTATCGCAAAACACGCGCTGCCGGAGCCGCTCATCATGGCGGGTACCGCGAACTTTTCGCGCACGCCCTCCACGGCGAGTTCGAGCGCGGGATATTTCCTGAACGCCTCAATCTGCATGTTGTTTACGAGCGGCAGACCCGAAATGCTCGGGTTTTCGAGCCATACGGAAAGCATCGATTCCGCCTCGTCGGCGTCGATGTAGTCGGAGGGGTTCGCCCTCATCTGCGAGTACGCCCAGCCCGTGTTTATGGAAAACGCGGGTTTGAAAATCACGAGTTTCAGGCGCGAAATGTAGTCTTGCGCGTCGCCGAAAAGCGGGTAGACAAGCTCGCCGCGCCCGCGCATGACGACGGGCGTTCCCGTGAGGAACAGCGGGCAGTCGCTGCCCATTTCCGCCGCAAGGGCTTCGAGCCTTTTCATCGGAAGCGGATTTCCGCAAAGCTCGTTTACCGCAAGCAGAGCTGCCGCGCCGTTGGAGCTTCCGCCGCCAAGCCCCGCGCCGTGCGGAACTTTTTTGTCGAGCTTGAATTTGAAGAAAACGTCCCTCCCGCTCTCCCTGCGGAACAGCGCCGCCGCCTTTACAACGAGGTTCGACTCGTCGAGCGGCACGCCCTCCATGTCGCATTCGATTTCGTCGCGCGACGCGCCGTCGAGAATTTCGGCTTCGAGCCAGTCGCCGAATTTGACGGGGGCTACAATGCTCACCAGATTGTGGAAGCCGTCGGGGCGCGCGCCCGTTATCGCAAGCATCAGGTTCACCTTGCAGGGGGAAAACTTTTTTACTTTCATATTTAAATATTTGAAAAATTTTACGGATTGTTGCATAAACGCGCCAATATGTCAAAACACGATTGCAAATTGATGCTCGCCCTCGACCTCCCCGACAAAAACGCGGCTCTCGACATGCTCGGAAAACTGCGCGGAAATCTGGAATGGGTAAAAATCGGGCTGCAAATGTATCTCGCCTACGGGCGCGGTTTCGTAAACGAAGTCGCCTCGATGGGCTTCAAGGTTTTTCTCGACCTCAAACTGTACGACATTCCCAACACCGTGGCGTCGGCGGTCAAGAGCCTCAAAGGCCTGCCCGTTTCGATGCTCACAATACACACGTCTGGCGGACGCGAAATGATGTCGGCGGCGGTCGCCGCGGCAAAGGAGACAAACCCCGACATGCTGCTGCTGGGCGTCACAGTGCTCACATCGTTCGACGCCGACGGGCTCGCCGAAACGGGAGTCGCAAAAGCCCCCGCCGAACAGGTGGAGCTGCTCGCAAAGCTCGCGGTAGATTCTGGCATGCGCGGCTTGGTGTGCTCGCCGCTCGAAATCGAACGCCTCAGAAAAATCATACCGCAGGAAGTCAAACTCATAACCCCGGGGATACGCCCCGCGGGAAGCTCGACAGACGAGCAGAAGCGCGTGATGACGCCGTCGCTCGCGGCGGAGGCCGGCTCCAACTTCATCGTCGTGGGACGCCCGATTCTCAAAGCCGAAAACCCCGCCGCCGCCGCGCGCGCGATAATCGACGAGCTGAAATGAAAGCCGCAAAAAAAAGCGCAAAGAACGGAAACGCCGCGGTGATTCTCGCGGGCGGAAGCGGCTCGCGCATGCGCGGAACGGTAGCCGACAAGGTGCTCGAACCTCTCGGCGGAATGCCCGTAATTCTGCACTCGTTCAAGGCGTTTCTCGAAAGCGGGCAGGTGTCGGAGGCGGTTTTCGTCTGCCGCGACGCCGCGCAGAAACGCGCAATTTCCGCCGCGCTCAAAAAGTTTTTCCCCGACTGCAAAAAGGCGGTGTCCGTCAAGTTCGCACAGGGCGGCGCGGAGCGTCAGGATAGCGTTCTCAACGGACTTTCCGAAATTTCCGACAAATCCGCGCTCGCGTTTATCCACGACGGCGCGCGGCCGCTTGTAGGGGCGGAAAACATCGTACTGCTTGCGGCTGCCGCAATGCGCGACGGCGCGGCGGTTCTCGCCTCGCGCGTGGTCGATACAATCAAGCGCGTGCCGCCCGACGGCTCGACCGAAAAAATCAAGCCCGCCGACCTCGACCGCTCGCGCCTTTGGGCAATGCAGACCCCGCAGGTTTTCCGCGCAGGCGCAATCGAAAACGCCTACAAAAAAGTAAAGCGCGGGAAAATCAAAATCACAGACGACGTCGCCGCATACGTGCTCGACGGCTCGAAGATTTCGATTGTCGAAAACCCCAACCCCAACCCGAAAATCACAGTACCGCAGGACATCGCATACGTAGAATTTTTGAAATCGAGGATACAGTAAATGGAATGCAATTTTAGAATAGGACACGGCTACGACGTACACAGGCTCGTCGAGGGCAGAAAATGCATCATTGGCGGAGTGGAGATTCCGTCGAAGCTCGGTCTGCTCGGACACTCCGACGCCGACGTGCTAACGCACGCGCTTGCCGACTCCATTTTGGGCGCGCTCGCCCTGCCCGACATCGGCTTCTACTTCCCGCCGTCCGACCCGAACTGCGAGGGAATAGACTCGCAGGAAATCCTCAAAAAGGCGGTTGCGGAGGCAGACAGGCTCGGCTACAAAGTGGCGAATGTGGACTGCTCAATCATCGCCGAAACGCCGAAAATTCTGCCGCATGTCGCCGCAATGAAAAAGGTCTTGGCGAAGTCGCTGGGCGTTTCCGAAAACGACGTCGGCGTAAAGGCCACCACGAACGAAAAAATGGGCTGGGAGGGCGAGAAGCAGGGAATCGGCGTGCACGCGGTTTCGCTTCTTTGCAAAAAATAGCCCGAAAAAAATTCGGCAAAATTATAACGGCGTCGGAAAATTTATTCCGACGCCTTTTTTTTGCAAAACCCTCCGAAAACTTTAACGGACGCGCGAAACGGCAAATCGCGGGCGGCACGCGAGGGGAATCCGAAAAACGCCCGCAAAAAGATTCCGCGGGCGCGGCGTTTTAAAACATCGCGCGGATTTTCGACAAGGCCGCGCCGCACAGGCGGTAGCCCTCGTCGTAGAGGTCGGCAAGTTTTTCCGGGTCGCGTTCAAGGCGTCCCACTTGGAGCGGACGCGCTGGACGCAGGGCGACTATCCGCCCCTCGCGCTCCAATTTGTCGGCATACGCGAGAGACTCGTTGTAGGCTTCGTGGGCGCGTTTGAGCGCGTCAATCAGGCGCGGATAACGCTTGTAGAGGATTTTCGCGATAGACAAATACATGGGAGGCTTGCGGAAGCCCCTGTTGCGCGTGAGCACAAGCAGGATTTTCCCCGCGCCGGTTTCAAGCGCATGCCTTACGGGAATGGCGTCGGAAATTCCGCCGTCGAGATAGGGCACGCCGCGTATGCGCGTAAGCGGGCAGACGTAGGGCAGACTGCAAGACGCCCTGCACGCGGCAAGAGTTGCCGCAAAAGTCTTGGGCTTTTCCAGATAGTCGGGCTTGCCCGTCCTGCAATTCGTGGCGACAAGCTCGAAGTCGCCCGACTTCAAATAGGCGTCGAAATCGTAGGGGTAGACGCGGCGCGGAAGCTCGGCGAAAAGGTAGTCGTAGTCCATTATGCACCTGTTGGTGAACAGGTATTTCAGGCCTATGTATTTGCGGTTTGCGAGCGCGTCTATGTTGCAAAAGCGCGCGCGCCCGCGCTGGCGCGACGCGTACGAAAGCCCGTTGGAGCTTCCCGCCGACACGCCGATAACGCGCGGAAAATATATTTTTTCGTCGAGCAAGCAGTCGAGCACTCCCGCGGTGAAAACCCCGCGCATGCCGCCGCCTTCGAGAACAAGAGTCTGTTTCATATTGCGCATGCCCAAAAGGCGGAACGCCGCAGCAACCCTACAAAGCCTCGCCGAAAACGGGGGTTTCGGTGATTCTGTCGCCGCCGGTTTCGGTGTTCGTGGAGGTTGCGTTTTTCGAGTTCACAAGGGTGTCGATTTCGCGCATGATTTTGTCGCGGTTTTTCGTGAAAATGAACTTGTCGCTCGAAAGGTTTTTGCGCGCCTCCAAGACAAGCTCGCGGGGGGGGCGGCGCATCGCAAGCAGGCGCACGATGTGCTTGTCGAGGTTAGTCGAGTTGCCCTGATTTATTTCGAACTGGATAAGCCGCGTGAGCGCAAGCTGGTGCTTTGGATATTTTTCCACCGCCGTCTCCAACAGCTTTTGCGCAAACGCCATCGCGCCGAGCTTGTCCATGCGCCGCGCCGTCGCCACGAGCACGCGCGGGGTCGCCGTTCCCCTGTTGAGAACGTCCTTCATGATGATTTCGGACATGTTGGCGTTGCCCGTGGCGTAGTAGGAAATCGCGCGGAGGCAGCCAAGAACGTCCTCGTAGCGTCTCGCCCAGACGGGTTTTTCCTTCAAAATCTCCTCGGAGAAATCGACCGCGCCCTTGTAGTCGCCGTCGGTAATCATGGTTTCGAGAAGCAGTAGGCAGAACGCGCCAATCGGAAAATTGTTAACGATTGCCCCGTCGTAGATTTTGCGCATTAGGGCGATGTTTCCGTTGTCGGCGGCGTAGTTGCCCAAGACGAGCATTGCGTTGTAGTCGCCCGCATACTGTTTCAAAAGGGATTCCTCGGCTTTTTTGACCGCCTCGGCGTCGCCCGTTTTCGCCTGCAAATTCAGGTATTCCATGCGCTGTTCGACCGAAAACGGATTCTCGATTGAGCGCAGCATCGAATACTGGCGCGCCTTTTCCAAGTCGCCCATCGTCTTGTAGTAGTTTACCAAAATGGCGTAAAGCGGCTCTTTATTTTTGGCGTAGTTGAAATTCTGCGCAATTATGTTGATTGCCTCTTCGCGGTTGCCCTGCTCCCACTCGTTTTTCGAAAGGCGCAAAATTCCGGGGAGGGTTTTGTCGAGCTTGTACTTCACCAAATACTCCTTCGACTTTTCGAAATTGCCGTGCAGCGAATACACCGACGAAACCGACATCGCAAGGTACGCGATGACGTCGTTGTTCGTGAGCGTCCCCGAAGTCAGAAGCTTCTCGGCGACGTCGAGCAGACGCCTGTCCTCTGTCTGGTCGATGAGCGTGCGCATGTAGAGCCGCATGAACTGCGTGTCGTTCTTCGCGTAGACGAGCGAACGCTCCATGACTTTTATCGCCATGTCGGGACGCTTGAACATGGGCGAAATGTAGAATTCGGCAAGAAGCATTGCCCCGCGCACGTTTTTAGGCGAACGCCCCGTTCCGAAAGCGAGATTCTTGTAGGCGTCGCGCCACTTCGCCTCTTTTATGCACTGCTCCGCCTGCGCGATGTTGTAGTCGCCGATTGCAACGCGGAGCGCGGAGCGGTCAAAGGGATAGGCGAGCGCCTTGCCGACGGTCATTTCGTCGTACTTGATTGCGATTCTGAAATAGAAATACACAAACGCCGTAAGGAGCATGTACAGCGCGACGGCGAGCACGCCCAGCACCGTGAAGAGCCTCGACCAAACTACCTGAACAACCCACACTCCGTTCGGTTTGCGGATTCTGCACAGCATTCCGAAGAACAGTGGATAATAATTGCCTACGCCGTATTTTTCGCTTTTCTTGTTGTCCATGATTGAAAAATTGTCTCTTATTAAAAAAAGTTTTGACGATTTCCGATAAAATCCGAAATACGGAAAATGTAAAGCCCGAAAGTTTCCGCCTCCCCGCGCGAACGCCCGTTAAAAAATACGGGGGATTTAATGCTTGACAAGTTTGAAAAAATTTCAGAGATTTCTGCTAAATTGTAAAAAACAAACACGCAATCGTGCGATTGCCCCAAAATTTAAAATCAACCAAATATCTAATAATGAAAAAAATATTATCATCGTCTATCCTGCTCGCTGCCGCGCTTTCGGCAAGCGCCGCGCCTCTCGTCACGGTCGGAGACCAGCTCGACCTTTTCTTCAAGGGTGCCGTAATCGGCAAGTGGAACAGCAACATCACAACAACAAGCAACAAGGCGAAAAAGTACGACGACTATTCGGCGACAATCCGCCTCGGCGCGGAAGCGGACTATGGCCGCAACAGCAAGTTCAAGGCGAACATCAAGTTCTTCGAAGACCTTATCCGCTATGCCGACAAGAAAGAATTTAACGCGAACCTCGCACACGTAGCGGCGAACGCCTCCTACACGGAAGCGGTATTCTCGCTCAAAGCCAACTTCTCGTTCGACCAGACCTACCAGAATACGTCGCAAACACTCGCGGCGGCGCAGGCGGGCGAACTCGTCCGCTCCAACGACTGGAAAGCGGGTCTGCTCGGCTCGTACGACTTCTCCGAAAAGCTCTTTGGCGAACTCGGCGGCAACTGGCAACAGAAAGAATACCTCGGCAGGTGGAGCAACATCTATTCCGACTACGACGTATACAGCGTTCCGCTCAGTGTCCTTTACAGAATAACCCCCAAGATTGCCCTCGGTCTCTCGTACCAATACCGCTACACCACGTTTGAAGGCGGCTCGGCGATGAACAAAATTCTCTACGGCAACAACCGCGAAGACCACTTCGGCGGCATCACGGTTCGCGGCGACATTCTCCCGAAGCTCAACCTTTCGGCTTATGCGGGCATCTCCTACCGCAACCAGACAAGCGGTATCCTTGCCGGCGACGACACCACGTTCTCGTGCTCGATGACGGCCTCCTACGAACTTACCGAAAAGGTCGGTCTCTTCCTCACGGGTCGCAGAGATTTTGCCAACGGCGCGGAACGTCAAAGCTCGGTTGACAGCACATGCGAAGTCGGCGCGAACTACCTGCTCAACCAGTTCGTCACCTTCACGACAAGCTTTGCCTACACCAACAGCGACTACATCGCAATCGACCGCAACGACGACGAATACGTTGGCCGCGTAGGCGTTTCCTACAAGCCCAATAAGTTCCTCACGCTCGGCGCGAACTACCGCTTCCTCGAAAACTGCTCGAACGTCGCTTCGGCGCGCTACAACCAGCACTTGGTTGACATTTCGGTTGCGGTTAAATACTAATACATTTCATTGTTAGACAGAAAGGCCCGAATCCACGCGGTTCGGGCTTTTTTTGTGCCCTGCTGTCCCCACTCCCGCGCTTAAAGGAAAAGGAGGACACGGAGGACAAAAGGCAAAAGACGGTAAAAGACGGCTTGCGGCGCAGTCAAAACGGACACAAAAAAACTTCGGAGGAAATGCCGAAGCTTTTTGCGTCGCAAATTAAGCCTCGTAGGGCGTGCTCGAAACGGAAAACGGGGAAACGATTTCTATGCGCTGCCTGATGTCGCCGATGTCTTCAATCAGCTCGGCTATGTGGGAAACGCTGTTGCACTCGCGCGAAATGTGGGCAAGATAGATTTTTTCGACAGTGTCGGGGGAAAGCCCGCGCATGATTGAAATTGCGTCCGAATTCGACAAGTGCCCGTGAGAGCCTTTTATCCTTGCTTTCAGGCGGTACGGGCGCGGGGAATTTTCGAGCATTCGCGGGCAGTAATTGCTTTCGAGAACCAAGACCTGCGCGGTTGAAGCCATGTCTTGGGCGAGCATTGTCGGCTTGCCCAAGTCTGTCAGCCAAACGAGGTTTTTGCCGCCAACGCAGAAACGGTAGCCGACGGAGTCGCTGGTGTCGTGCGGAACGGGAAAGCCGCACACGCCTATCCCCATGAAGTCGAACTCTTTCCCGTCCTCGAATGTAGTCCATTTCAGCGACTTCGCCGCGGAATCGCCGTATCTGATAGATTCCGCGGTAAGTTGGTTCGCAAAAATTCTGGTATTCGGGCTTGAAAAATATTTGACCGCCTTGCAGTGGTCGGAATGCTCGTGCGTGATGAAAACGGCGTCGATGTCGTCGAGCGCCAAGCCGCGCGAGGCAAGGTAGTCTTTAATTTTCCGAATGCCTACGCCCGCGTCCACAAGCGCTCGCACGCCGTCGTGTTCGAAATACGCGCAGTTTCCCGCGCTCGAAGTCTCTAAAATCTGGAAAAACATATCATTTTTTGTTTACGGAATCGACGACCGCCTGCGCCGCCTTTGCCCGCTGCTCGGGCGAAACGCGGTTGATTGGAATGCGCGAAACCTTGTCCACGAAAATTTCGCCGTTGCAGCCCACCTTGATTTCCTGTTCGGGATTCAAATAAGAGTCGCCCATGAAAAGAACCGCCGAGCCGTCGAGAAAAAACGCCTCCGCCGAATAGGTATCGAGGAAAATCATAGCCGACGTGAAGCCGTCGGGGCGCGGGTCGGTCGCTTTGATTGCGTACTTGTTCGTTTCTATGCGCGTGATTTCGTAGGATTCGGAGATTTTGGAGTAGCCAAACTTCGCCACTCCCGCGCGGAGCGAAAACCCGACAAGCTCGCTGGTGTCGAACGTGAACACGACCGCAAAATTGTTGCCGACAGCCTCGGGAAGAGAAAACACGTTCGAGCGGAATTGGAGCTGCGGAATACCCAAAGCGTCCTCGGGTCTGCCGAAATGCCCCACGATTTCCTGCGGGACGGACGCGCGAAGGCGCAAACCGCGCTTTGTGTCGGCAAGGCGCAACTCCCACGGAATCGACGCCGACTGCGAGAACGACTGCCCCACATCGCGCATTAAGTCGCCCGGCTGGTCTACGCGGGCGGTCGCCAGAATGCGCCCAGAGGGAACGTTTTGCCAAATCTGCGCGCCGCGGGCGTCGCCGTAAAACAGGCGGGCGGGCTTGGGGAAATCGCTCCTGAAATTGCCGCCGTCGAAGTCGCCGACAAGGTAGGAGCCACCGCCGCCCCATAGAACGTATTTCTTGGTATCGGAGGCGGAAACGAAAGTTTCGAAAAGCGTCGGCGACGGCATGTCGGCGGCGACCGAACCCGACAGTTTCCAGTTGGACAAATCCCGCGACGTGTAGAATTCAACGACGTTCGAACCGCCCGACGAAACGCATTTTACCACAAGCCAAAGCTTTTGTTTTTCGAGATACGAAAGCGACGGAGAGCCGACCGACTTCCCGCCCAAACCCGAAAGAACCGCAAGCTCCGCGCCCTCCGACGAAACCAGAACGGTAGAGCCGTCCGACTTTTCGACAATCAGAATCACGCCCGAACCCGAATCGAAAAATCCGCTTTTGTTGTTTTTGTCGAAAAATGCCGAACCCGCCACGGGATAGACCGCCGCGCCGTCCGAAAACACGGGGCGCATGACGTCGGGCTTGTAGTCCCAATTCACGAGGTCATCGCTGACGGCGTGGGCAATGAAATACGGCTCGTGAGGAGTCATCGCGTAGGGGTTGAAAAGAAAGTATGCGTGCCAAAGACCGCCGACTTTCACAAGCCCGCAGAAATCGCCCATGTAGCCGAATTTCGGGGTTAGGTGGAAAGTCGGACGCCCTCTGTCCTTCGAGTGGTCGGTGTAGCCAAGCTCGTCTACTTGGCGGAAGCTCGGCTCTTTCGTCAAAGTCTGGTACGAAAACGTGATTTCGCCGCCCTTGAATTTCGACACGTCAACGGGCGCGTGCCACTGCGCGTTGCCGTCGGCAAGCAGCACCGAACCCGCAAAAACGGTGTTGCCGTCGGCGTCGGTAATTTTTATCTTGTTGTACCGCTCGCCGCCGTTCATGGGCAGAAGCAGCCAGTTTGCCTCGACCTTAACCTTCGCCTCCGAGACTCCCGTAAACGGTGGCGGGTCGGGATAGTCGGTCTGCGCGAATGCGGCAAATGCGGAAAGGAGAAGCGCAATAAAAAGGGGCAATTTCATACTGTTTTAGAAATCGGAATAATAAAATAGTTCGCGGAACATTCAAAAAACGGCGCGGAAATTTTGCGAGCAAAAACGCAAAAAAAGACGCCGTTTGCGCGGCGTCCAGAGCGAATTTTCAAATGCCGCCGCCCCGATAAAAACGCGCGGTGGGCAAAGCGGGCTGAAGCCGAGCCGCAACCGAATCGGCGGCGCGGAAATCGGGGCTGCTACGCTTTCGGGAATTCGGCGTAGACCCTGACTTCGCAAACCACGACTTTCGGCGAGCCGTTCGTCGCAAGGAACTCAGCGCGGAGCGACTTCACCTCGACGGGCGCGAACTCAGCGCGGACAAGCCGCTGGAAGTTGCCCCTGATTTCGCAAAGTTTTCGCTCCGAGCCGTCGGGCAGAACGCCCACGATGTCGAAGTCGCGCGCAAGCTCTTTCTGCGCGCCCCTGTGCATGTTTTTCAGCAGATATTCGGAATGCGTCTGCGAAAGCTCCGCATGCCCGCCGTAGAACGCGAACTGCGCCGCCGAAACCTTCACGGGCGAAGCCCACGAAAGCGAAAGCTTCGGCTTCGATGCGGCGTCGGCAACCCAGCGGTTTTCAACGCCGTTGCGGGAGTCTATCGCGACGCCCGAAAGCACGTTTTCGGGGCGGCTTCCGTCGAGCGATTCGCTTGCGGAAACCGACGCGGAACGCGCGATGTCGAGAGGGTCGGAATTTTTCAGCCCGAGAATCGTCTGGTCGTCGCGCAAAAGGGTTTGCTGCAAGTCGGAGAGCATGCCCGCGTCGGCGCGGAGCTGCGCGGGGAGAACGTTTGCGTCGATGCACGCCGCCGCCGCCGTGCCGACCGCCTGCCCAACCGCCGCGCATGTGGACATCACGCGGGTCGAGGTAAACGCGACGTGGCTGCAACTGATGTTGCGCCCCGCCATCATCAAATTTTTCACGTTTTTGGAATAGAGCGACGACAGCCCGATATTGTAGAACGGCACTTTGCCGAACTGCCTGCACGGACGCCTGTCGGGGGCGTTGAAGCCCTTTGCGGGGTGGTCGTCCATCGACCAGCCGCCGACAGCGACGGCGTCGTCGAAGTTTTTCCAGCCGCCCATGATGTCGTGCTGCGTCATGATTCGCTCGCCGACGATTCTGAAAGTGTCGCGCCGCCCCGGGACCATGGCGATTGAATCTATCGCGCGGTTGGCGGCTTCGGGATATTTGCCGCTGTTTTTTAGGTAGTCCCAAACGCCCATTACGATTGAGAGAAGCTCGAAGCGGAGTTTTTCGTTGTCGCCGATTGCGTCGCCGTCGCCGCCAAGCTCAATCCACCAGTAGCCGTAGGCAAGCCCGTCCGCCTTTATGCTGCGGAACTTCATCTGCTCTGGCGTGATTTTCTTTGCCCAGACGGGAGGCGTGAACGGCATGGGCTTGTCGTAAAGCTTCGACGTGAACATGATTGTCGAGCCCTGCCGCGTGCCGACGGGGTCGAAGTCCGCGAAAGATTCGCCGAACTTTTTCGAGCCGTCGCGCCCCGACATAACCTCCGCGCCCGCCTCCATCGCGAGACGGCAGTCGCCCGTGGCGTCCACAAAAATCTTGGCGGAAATTTCGTAGTTGCGGCGGGCGGTGTCGCAACGCGCGTAGGCGCGGGTGATTTTGCCGTCGGAGACGTCCGCGCCGCAGAGCGAAGTGTCGAGAAGCAGCGTTATGTTTTTTTCGGACACGCACTTGTCGTAGAGGAGGAAGTCCCACATTTCCCACGCAAGCTGCGGATTGTTTGCGGCGTTTGCAAGTTTAAGCTCTTCGATAATGCCGCCCTCGCGCCAGCCCGTTCGGGGCGAGTTTACGCCGAGCGGGTGCATCTTGATTTCGGAACTCGAATTTCCGCCGAGCCTCGACCTGTCCTGAACAAGCACAACTTTTTTCCCGTGCCTTGCAGCCGACAACGCCGCGCACACGCCCGCAAGACCGCCGCCCGCCACGAGAACGTCGCATTCGACGGCGAGCTTCTCCATGGTTTTGCCGTCGTTTACGAAGCGTCCCCCGAAAGTTTTTTCGGGCTTCCCCAAAATTTTTCCGACTCCCTTTGCCGACGCCGAAGACGGCGCGCTCACAATCAGACTGTACCCCAGCATAGACGCCGCGGCCATGAAATCCCTGCGTTTTATTCCCATTTTTATATACCGATAGAATTTGATGTTGCCGACGCCACGCGCCGTTTTTCTAAAAGGTTTACGGCAAACTCCGCGTTTGTCAAGACGCTATGTGGCGCGAATTTGTCTTGAAAAGAAAACGCTTTTTAAGGAATATACGAGAATGCGAAGGATTATTTGCGCCGTATTGTGCGCGTCGATTTACATGCAGTCGGTCGAAGCCGCGCCGAACGCGAATCAGGCGGCGGGGAAAATGCCCGAAACCGCCGCGCCCCTCTCGACATCGGAGAAACGGCGCACGGCGGAATATCTGGAATCGCTCGGAAAATCGGCGCAGTCGGCTCTCCGCGCGGGAATGCCGTCGCTCGCAAAGGCGATTGTCGGAGACGCCATCGAATCGGGAAACATTCCCAAAGAGCTTGAATCGGGCTTCGACGCAATACTCGTGGACGCGCTGATTGCGCAGGGCGCGTTCGAGGACGCAAAAAAACTGTTCGCAAAAATAGACTCAAAATCGCCCGCCGACAAAATCAGAAGCGCATTGATAAACGTGGGAATGTTCAACGCCTCCGCCGCCGCGGCGGACTTGGAGGGAATAAGCCCCGAAACGCTCGGCTCAGACGAGCTTCCGTGGTATTACATAGCATCGGGCTACATAGACTACGAGCGCGGCGACACGCGCAAGGCACTCGAAAATTTCGAAAAGGCGAAGAAATCCGCAGACTTCCCCGCGACAATCGCCGACGTGGAAATCGCCGAAACTTTCTGCAAAATGGACGGCGCCGACACGGGCGAAAGCCCCGAAACGCTCGCCAAAAACCTCGGCGAAAAGGTAAAAATCTACATGGGCACTCCCCAGGGCTTCCAGCTCGCAAAGCAGTACGCGGCCGCCCTCTACAAGCTCGGCAAGCGGGAGGAGGCAATCGAGCAGCTCGAAGCCCAGCTCGAAATCGAGCTTGCGTCGGAGCTTGACAAGGACGAAATCAGAATCGTCGCCGCCGCGATGACAAAAAGCCCCGAAAAACAGCTCGACATGCTGCGCGGAATTCTGCGCGAAACCGCGTCGCCCGCCGTCTGCGATTTCGCCCTCGCGATGTACGCAAAAAACGCGTCGGCGTCAGCGGAGAACAAGCGGAAATTCTTGGAGGAACTTCTCGAAAACGGCTCGGAAAAAATACGCGACAGAATCTACCTCGAGCTCGCGAAAGCCGCAATAGACCTGCGCAACGGCGCGGAGGCGTCGAAATTCGCGGGAAAGCTTGTCGACGAATTTCCCGCGTCGAAATACAAAAGCGACGCGCTCAGAATTCTCGCGTGGACGGCGTTCGCCTCCGCCGCCGACAAACTGCCCGAATACAGGCTTGCGGCAAAACACCTCGAATCGCTCGCCGAGCTTGAAAGCGACCCGCAAAAGGCGCGTGAAATGAAACTGCTCGCCGCCGACTGCTTCTACCTCAACAAAGACTACGGCACGGCGGCGAAACTCTATGCGGAGCTGATGGACACTATGGTGTCGAAGCGCGGGGTAATCCTCAACCGCGCGATAGAGTCGTACCTGCTGCGCGGCGAGGAAAAGAGCGCGGTCGAACTGCTCGACGCCGCCTACGGAAAGAGCGGCGTGGGCGATGACGCCCTCTGGAACGCCGAGTGGAAAATAATTTCGCGCTTCCGCGCAAACGGCGAAAGCGCGAAGGCTCTGGCGAGAATCGAACGCGCTGCGAAATCGACGCGCTCGAAACAGCTCCTCGTAAAAATGCAGTGGCTGCTTGCGAGAATCACGGAGGAATCGGGCGACACGCAAAAGGCGGTCGAACGGTGCGACAAAATCCTAGCCGAACTCGCGAACCCCGACTCCGCCGACAAAAGCACGCGCGAAATCGTGGCGTCGAACGCAATGCTCATGAAAGCCCGCTGCCTCGAAACGCTCGGCAAAACCGACGAAGCCGTGGCGGTCTACAAAAGCTTGCAGGAAAAATATCCGCAAAGCGACGCCGCAAAAGTCTCATACCTCTACAACGCCAGAACCGAGGCGGGGCGCGGAAATTTCGCCGCCGCACAGCAGCTCTGCCGCACGCTCGCCGAATCCGACCCCAAGGGCGACTACGCCTACGACGCCGTCTCCGACGCCGCCCAGTACGCCCGCAAAGTCGGGCTTGAAGCAGACTACAAAAACGCGCTCAAAATGCTCGACAAACTTTGCGCCGACTTCCCCGACAGCCCGCGCAACTTCTACTCGCGCCTCGCGCAGGCGGAAATTTTGCGCCTGCTGAACGCATTTCCCGACGCCCGCAAACTTTACGAGGAAATCATCAACAACTACCAGTCGCACCCCGAAATACACCTCGCGTGGCTCGGACTCGGCGACTGCGTACTTGCCCAGCCCACGCGCGCGCTCAACGCCGTCGCGATTTTCGAGCGCATCTACGCACTCCCCGAAAGCTCGCCCGCGACGAAAGCCGAAGCCGCGTTCAAATGCGCCTACGCCCTCGAACGCGCGGGGCGCACGCGCGAGGCAAACGAAATGCGCTGGGGCACGGCGCGGCAGCTCCTCGCCGAAAAGCCCGCCGACGCCGCGGCGAAATACTGGGTGGGGCGCAGCCTCTACGCGCTTGCGGGCAACCTCGAAGCCGCGGGCGAAAAGCGCGACGCCCGCGCGGCGTACGAACTCATTGTAAAATACAAACTGCCGTCGCAAATGGCGGCAAAGGCGAAACTGGAAAAACTCAATTAATTTTATGCAGAAACTCATCGACATCTTTTCAATGGGCGGCCCCGTAATGATACCGCTTGCGGGCTTGGGCTTCGTGGGGGCGATAATTTTTCTCGAACGCCTGCTCTACCTGCACAAGGGGCAGATACGCGCGGTCGAGTTCGTGTCGGGCATAAAAACCGCGCTCAAAAACAGGCGGCTTCTCGAAGCAATCACAATTTGCGACGAAAGCTTCGGCCCGATTCCGCGAATCGTAAAAACCGCCCTACTCAACATAGAACAGCCGCGCGACGTCATGGCGCAAAGCGTGGCGGTCGCCGCGCAAAACGAATTCGCGCTGATAGACAGGCGCGTGGCGAGCGTCGCGCTCGTGGCGAAAGTCGCGCCGCTGCTGGGGCTGTTGGGGACGGTCGTAGCGCTTCTGCAAAGCTTCTACACAATGTCTAAAAGCGGCTCGTACGCGACCGCCGCGGAATTTTCGGGCTATGTCTACGCCGCCCTGCTCTCGACGGCGTTCGGGCTTCTGATTTCGATTTCGGGCTGGCTTGCGTACAGCTTTCTCAACAGCCGCGTGCGCGCGCTCGCCCACGACATCGACCTTTCCGCGAACGAAATCCTGCTTTTCATCAACAGGGGCATGCCCGAAAACGAAAACCTGCACTTGAAGGGAAAGGACGCAAAATGACGATTGTCGACGTTTCGTCGAAAGTCAGGCGCGAGCGCATAACGCTTTGCTCGGCGGCTCTTGCCGACGCGCTTTTAATCGCGCTGATGTTTACGGTGCTCGGCTCCAAATTCATACTCGCGCCGGGGTTCGCGGTGGACTTCGGAGGAGACTCCCTGCCCGCGGCGAAATCGCCCGACGCGGCGGTCGTAGACGGAGACCTCGACGTGCTCAACGCGAACGGAAATTCGATGGTGATTTTCGACGGCGCGATTTTCAACGCCGAAACTTTCGCAAGAAAAATGGCGACGGAAAAAAAACGCCGCGGCACGCTGCTCGTCAAGGCCGACAAAAACCTCGACGCGCAGACTCTGCTTAATATTTGCGAGTCGGCGCGCGCGGGCGGATACACAAAAATCCACATCGCCGCCCGCCCCGAAAACCCCTAACAGATGGACGACGCCCGACAGAAACGCCACACAACGCTCGTTTCCGCGCTCGCAACATGCGCGGCGGCGGCGGCGTTTTTTGCGTTTTTCCCCGACGTCTCCCCCGAATGCAAAGACCCGAAAGAGCCGCAAACGCTCGCGTCGATTTCGACCGACGGCGAGGGATTTTTCGGGCTTGACGAAATCGCCGACTTCGCCCCGCTTTTCCTGCCCACAAGGCGCAACGCCTCCGCCGCGCCCCGCAAAATTCCGCAACCAGCGGGCTGGGATTTCGGCAAGAGCGATTCCGACACCCCCGCCGCCGCCTTGCGCTCGCCCGAATTTCTGCCGAACGCCGAAAGCGACATGGCGCGGGGGCGCAGCGCATTCATGAGGGCGGTCATGCGCAACTTCTTTTCGTCGTACGGCCGCGCAAACTTGGACATTCCCCAATCGGACGGCTCGGCGACATTCAAGCTTGTCGATTTGAACACGGGCGAAACCGTAAGAACCGCGCCCGTAAAATTGAAGTCGCCCAACAAAATGTACGCCGTCGCCGAGTTCAAAGTCTATATCGAGCGCGACGGCTGGGCGATGAAGCCGCTCGAACTGCAATCGTCGGGCGACGAGCGCAACGACGCCGAACTTGCGTCAATGCTGACCTCCGCAAAGCTCCTCAAAGGCGCGGAGAAAGGCGAGTACAGGGCGGTTTTCATACCCTGATTTAGGCGGGCGGCCGAATAAAACTCCGCTCCGCCTATGCGCGCCGCGCCCGCGCGCCATGTCGCTTTCGGCGTTCGGCAGAAAATCCAGTCGGCGCAAAGACATGCGCCTAAAAAAACGCCCGTCGAAAACTCGGCGGGCGTTTTGCGGAATTTGCGGCGTCTACTTGCGGGCGTCGATAATCCTGAAATTCTCCAAGTGGTAGGACGGGTCGGCGCGGAACGTCAATTTGAGGTTGTACGCCTTTTCCAGATTGATGAGGTGTTCGTAGTCTTCCGTCTGCAAGCGTTGGAGGTTGTCGGGGTGGAGCAGAATGAGCAGCGCAAGCTCGCCCACGTTTGCGTTGTTTGCCCGCATAGACCTGCATGTTGCGACAATCTTGCGCTGGATTTCCGCGCTCATCGTCCGCGCCGATTTCACAATGCCCTTGCCGCCGCAATACGGGCATGTCGTGTAAATGCCGCTCGAATTGCTCTGCGCGTGGCGCTGACGCGTCATCTGCATGATGCCGAGCTGCGAAATCGGCAGAACTTGGCTCTTTGCCTTGTCCTTTTCCATTTCGTCTTTCAGGCGTTTGTAGACCGCCTGCCTGTCCTTGCGGCTCTTCATATCGATTGTGTCGATGATGACAAGCCCGCCCAAGTTGCGCAGGCGCACCTGACGCGCCGCCTCTGTTACGGCTTCGAGGTTCGCCTGCAAGATGAAGTCTTTGCCGTCCTCGCTCTTGCCTTTGTGCGAGCCTGTGTTTACGTCGATTGCCACAAGCGCCTCGGTTTCGTCGATTACAATTTCGCCGCCCGACGGAAGCGGCACGCGGCGCTGGAATGTCTGCGCGATTTGCCGCTCGATGTTGTAGCGTTCGAAAATCGGAATGTTTTCCTTGAATAGCTGGATTTTACTGCGGGCGCGGCGCGAGATTTCCGACACGGAACGCAGAATGCGCTCGTAGTCTTCGCGGCTGTCGATGAGGATTCTGTCGGTCTGTTCGGTGAGGAAGTCGCGGACGGTGCGCTCTATGAGGTCGGGTTCTTTGTAGATGGTCGCGGGCGCGGGGACGGTCTCTATGCGCTGCTGGATTTTCTTCCAGATGTTCATTCCTACAATGAAATCTACATATGCGGCAGCTGCTGTTATTACCTTTATGAATGCATGGAACTCTTATCTGTGGCCAAAGGTAATCATGACAGACAACAAGGCAATGACCATGCCAATGCTGATCGCCAACCTGATCACAGGCTATGTGACAGATTATGGTATGCTGATGTGCGGTGTATTGTTCTGTTCTATTCCTACAATGATCGTATTCTTTGTATTACAGAAACAGTTTGCAGAAGGTATTACCGGAGCAGTCAAATAAAAAACCTGAGAAAGGGAACACCCGGCAGATTACGAAAAGTAATTTTGCCGGGTGTTTTTGATGCCTGTTTGGAAATTTATAGCAAGCCTCTTAATTAATATGCATTACTGCAACTATACAGAACCATATGGTTCCGAAAAGGTAGCATTATTTTATGGAATCGATATAGTATTAATAAATTTGTGGCGGGCATAACGGAAAAAGTACGGTAAAAT